>Ga0209645_1001527_pt1 | contig 11564 bp, 14 predicted proteins | sample ETNvirenome_6_30_FD_184070 | JGI IMG/M metagenome (GOLD analysis project Ga0209645, IMG submission 184070) | Marine viral communities from the Pacific Ocean - ETNP_6_30 (SPAdes) (version 2) | ecosystem: Environmental > Aquatic > Marine > Oceanic | place: Pacific Ocean | collected 2013-06-19
TCTGTTGTGTTGACCAGATTGGATAGAAGGCCCTGGTCAGCCTCCCTGATTAAGCCGCTAGGCGGACGGAATCAAAGTGTGCGTTGTTGTTGGCAACTAGTTTGTTTTAATTTTTTAAGTCATCACGACTGCCTGCACTATCCTCTTCAACTACCCTGTCGAAACCCAAGGCATCCCCTAAATAAGAAAACCAAAAAATGTCAAATAAATAATATAGAACTGTACCTACAAAGTTTGCTGTCGCTGTTAGTGCGATAGACCCCATGAGAGATCCTAAAAAGAGATAAGTTATGAACAAACTCACTGGTATTGAGACACAGAATCTCCATATTAATGATTTTGCTAATACCTCATAATTGCTCATCATTTTCAATTTCTTCCAAAATAGCGTTTATATCATACTTATCTTTTAGTTTATAGATCATTCTTTCGTTTAGTCCTATAAATCTCATAGCTTCTCTTTTAGTTCTTGTAGCTGAGAAAGCATATGATAGAACCGCTTCTTGTACTATGTTAACCAGACTATGCCATATAGGCAAGTTATATAATCTATTGTCTACTGCTTTTGTTGATAATTCAAGCTTTAAACCTATTAGCTCTTCTAAAGTAAGATTACTTATTTGAGATTCAAACTCTCTATTTATTTTCTTTTCTTTCCTTAACTTATTTGCTAAACTAAAATACTTTGTCTTAGAATTAAACTCTTTCTTTGTTTTCCAAGCCATCACATCCCTGCTTGCTCTGGCGGGATTAGCTCATCCCCAGCGCCTTCTGGACTCGCAGCGTCTGCCTGATCCATTCTCCTAAACTCGTCTTCCGATGGAGTAGACGGCTCTGCTGGTCCTGGCCCTAGTTCCTCTTCAAACTTATCAAAGTAAAGCTTTAAATTAAGTAGCAGGTAGTCTTTAAATATTTCTCTTTCTGTTTCTTCTCTACCATCGACAACCGCATCAGGATCTAATTTTGAATATTCGTTTTCAATTTGGTTTCTGATCTTCTTAAATACCTCAAATGCGGCATTTCTTCCAGTATTATCGAGGTTCTTATCTTCTAAGCCTCTTGCAAACTCTTGCTCTGGATCTAGCTCTTGCTCATCGCCTGCTGTGTCGTCTCCATATATGTCTATAAAGCCCTCTGGCTTTTCTGATGGATTGACAGAAAGACTTAATTCACCAAGTTCTTGATTCTCACCCTCAACAGCATCAGGGTCGGCATCCAGGTTTCTTAATAGATTGTCTGTTGCGTTAAGTATGTGCCTTCTAAAAGAAATTCTTTGTGTCTTTGCAGAAGTAAGTTCCTTGTATCCCTCTTCAGTAGTAGGTATAATACTTTTAAGAAGGTTCTTCAAAAAGTTTATTGCTGTGATCTCTGAGGGGGCGTCAGGAGAACCGCCTACAGCTTCAGATTCTAAAAGAAAGGACTTTATATAAGATCTTATTATTTGCTCTTTTTCTAAATTACTGTGGTTCTTGAGTCTTGCTTCATATATACAATGTCTTATATATGAAGCAAATAGATTCTTTTCTTCATTTAAATTTTTCTTAAATGAACTGTCTTGTTCATTTAACATAGTCTCAATGGCTCTCTTGATATCAGAAATCTTTGTCATCTTATTAATCCTTCTTTCTTTTTCTTTTTAGAAGAGACCCCAACAGCCCCGTCGACAGAACCAGCTGCCATGGAAGAAATTTCTTCTAGCATTTTAACCTGTTCTTGTAGAGATGTCACTTGCTCCTCTAGCTTTCTAAAAGAATACTTTATTTCCTTTAGATGTCTAGACGCCATGGCTATTTTATTTTTTTCTGTAATTGTTTTTGGCTTTAGGGAGCTTATAATCTCAATGAGCGCTTGTATCACAGCCCCATTTGAAACCTTTTTTGATTCACCCATTATAAAGCGTCTGGTGATTCGATTAAGATCAGTCATTTATTAAACCTCACTATAAATAGTTACTTCTTACTTTTACCGCCTAAAGTCGTTGTATAAGAGGTTGCTCTTCCTCTTAAGTTTCTTGGACCTCTCTGTGCCAGAGAGAGAGGTAATTGACCTGATGCTCTGTCGTATTGCGCTCCCATGTTGTTTTCTTCCATGGTATTGATCGTATAGTCGTCTCCAACAATGTTAGACGCAGTCTTTCCATACTGGAGAGTGTGGGATGCGACATCATCTACTTTAAAAATCGTTACATGAGGTTCAAACATAAGGCCGCTCCCACCACCGGAGCCTCTAATATTGTTTATCATAAATTTTAATGTATCTCCGGAGTTTAAGTCGAGCATTGCAATACATGAATTCTCTTGAGGATCTACAGCAGCATTAATTGTCCATTGCTTTTCATAAATATTAGAATCATTCTTTAATATCTTTAATGCTCTTGTTCCGGAGGAGCTAGTACTAAGGTTCATGTTCCATATAATAAAGTATATTCCACCATTAGAGACCTGGAATGTCCCTGTGCTTTCTGTTAAAGTAATGCCTGTCGGTAGGCAGTAGTGTGCAAAGTCTCCAGTGGTGGTGGCACTCGAACCAGACCAATTATCTGAATCAAAGACGTTGAGATCTCCGGAATCGTTCTTAGCGGCAGAAATTGCGTCGATCACCATACTTAAAAATGCGCTCGGGTCTGCCCCATTGCTATTGGTAACACTAAAGTGAAGCATGCTTGTTCCCGCTTGTGACAAGATCTTTTGGTTACTAGCCGGTAGAATAGAAAAGTATAACTTGTGCCCAGCTGTACTATAATCAGCCAGAGCAGTCAAAGTTATCTCGCCAGGATCCCAGTTTTGGTTTGCTGTAAAAGTCATGTCCGAGACGTTTGAGGAGGTCTGGCTATCGCCGCCAGAATCAAATGCTCCGTCAATAGCGTCGTTCGAATTAGGGGCTGTGTTGGAGCCATAAAAAAGTTTAATAATAGCAGACCCGTTGGCGCTCTGAGCGAGCCAATTCATTGAAGACAGGAACAGAGCGTGACCATGTGGTATCGTAGGGCTAGAGTCTAACGTAAAAAATCCATTAGTCTGGGTATAGCTAACATTTTTTGTTGGACCACTTACAATTGTGCAATTTTCATTATCAGAATCAAAAGGCAAGAACTCAGTGTTTTTACCTACACTTTGCGAACTACTATCAGTAGAAACATGAGCATAGCCATAGTTACCCTCAGCCTTTAGAGCAAGAAACGCAGAAGATATTGATATTTGACAATCATTGGTTGACACGCCAACTATAAATGGCTTGATAACATCTCCAGCACTAGCCTCGTAGAGCCAAACAGCAGTGTGCCCAAAAGGATCAAGTGATTGATTTGTTGCTTGAGACATGTTAGCATCACTTTTTGGCCAAGCTTGTGTGCCATTAACTTTAAAATGAAACCCGATAGTCCGAGTGCCAGAACCAGCTAGTTCCAGTCCATACTCACATATTAAGAGATACACACCAGCATCTCTTATGGTTAGTTCGCCGTTCGTTCTATTCCAAGTTAAGTCTTGAGAGTTAGCAGTAATCTCAGGGACAGTGCTGCTAGCACTGCCATCTGCAAAAATATTTTGCCCAGAATCATCAAATGCATTAGTAAGACTTTTAGTTATAATGCCAAAATATGATCTGTGACCACTTAAAGTGGTACTGCCCCTTCCATCTAATGCTAAAGCCATCTTCTAATCCTTCAGTTCTTAGAGCCGTCCTTTGGGTGAGAGTCTGCGCCATCAGGCACACCGTCTCCATCATCGTCATATCCGGCTTTCATACCAGTCTTGTATTTTCCTGGGTTCTTAATATCCTCATCAACTGGTCTTGGGATCTTAAGTTCCTGGCCCACCTTAATGACATCTGACTTTAAGTTGTTTAGGTCCTTAATAGCCTTAACTGTTACTTCATGCTCCTTAGCAATCTTACTAAGGGTATCTCCCTCTTTGACCTTAATTCTAACATTATCACCGCCCTCAGCGTGCTTTTCTTCGTTCAAGGTAGCTGAATAACCAAACTTCTTTAAAAGAAGCCTATTGAGGGTCATGTCTTTCCATTGCTTAGTGTTCATGTTTCTATCTCCTAAAGTGTTAAGAATACTTTCTTTAAGCATATCTGGTATTTTTATTTTATTTGTTTTTACGCCATCTTCCCAATCTCTAAAACATAGATTGCCCTCTCTGTAGGCTTCAATTTCCATGTCCCTCAAGTGGCTGTCGTTCTGAGCGTACCCAGGCATGGTATCAGGCAAGTTGCCAAACTCGCCTCTACAGTTCTGTCCGTGGTGGACTAGCTCATGAGATAAGGAGCGCATTACATCTTTCGGGTGTCTTCCCGTTACGTATACTGTTATAGCGTGTGACTGAGGATCGTAGTGTGCTGTCTTACCAAGAAGCTTTTTCGCATTTGCGTCATCTGATTGAAAATATATTGTCGGCGGCTTATTAAAGCCCATTCTCTTTCTGGCATAGGGCAAAAAACTTTTAAGCATATGACCAATTGAAGTTAGATCCTCTTCACATCTTTTTACTATATTAAATTTCATAAAGATACCTCAACACTATAAATAGTGTTTACTTATCTCCTTTATAGATTAATTTAAGTTCTAAAAGTAAAACTTCATGATGATGAGTGTCTTTCCACGAAGCAACCTTTCCCTTTTTTACTTGACGACCACCCAGGGTAGCATTATAGATCTCGTAAAGCATCCCCATGTTTCTTTTGCCGCCCAGTTCTTTCCATGATACAATGTCACCAACTTCAAATTTCTTAGATGCACCCTCTCCAAATGAGTTGGACGTATTCATTTTACTTTTTTCTTTCTAAAGGAGTTTTTAATCTAAGCGGCTTTCGCTTTCTTGTTCTGTTTTTGTACAACTTTCTTTCAACTGCTGTCCTGATTGTATCAATTTTTCTCTCTATTCTTGATAGAGAGATAGTCAAAAGCTCCTCAGCATCCAGAGGATCAAGATCAGCAATATCATTGTTGACACTATCCAAAATTCTATCTAAAGTGGCGTCAGCGCTTCTAATGTACTGCGAAAAAGGCCCAACCTCAGAGTGCTTTGCGCTACCATACGTAGGGAGTGAAGGTCCAGTTAAAGAAAAATATTCATTCAAGACCTTTGATACGATTAGGTTTATTTTTTTATCGTCTATCATGATAATAGCTTCTCCAACATCTCATTCGAAATATAGAACTCTTCGTTTAGTTCACTAGAACCTCTTGTTATGCTCAAGACAAAATTAATTAATTCTTCTAAATATGTCGAAGGCATCATCATCAAGTCTTCTTCGTCGTCAGGAACTCTTCCTTCATACTCTTCTTCTTCAGACATGTAATTAATTATATCTGCCACTATTCTAGCTTTACGGAGATCTCTCTCAAGGGGCTTCGAAATAGTTCTAATCTTTTCTCTGTCTATAGTCCCGTCATTCCTGACAGCTTTGAGCATAATCCTCTTTAGCTCTCGCTCAAGTACGGACTCATCTTTCCCACTGTTCATTCCAATGTGCTCTCTGAACGGGTATATCTCTCTTAACTCTGTTGTTGGGGCGTCTTCTTCTGTCTTAATGCGGTACTTGCCACCCTGGCTTACTACCTGGTCCATCTTCTCAAGCTCAGACTTCAGTACGTCTACTCCTCCCATGATGCCCATTCTTTTCGCTATATCATTTATCCTTAGAGGCTCGTCTGCATCTTGGAGAGTTCTCACGATATCGTCTCTAAGTTCGCTCACACTAGCGTCTCTGGGCCGACCAGGACTGCTTGACTTTTCTGGCTCTGGGGTCTTTTCTTCGGCCTCTTCAGAAGCGTCCTCTGTCTCTAGGTCAATGACCTCCTCTGGATCTAGCTTCTCCTCTTCCTCTTGAGGCTCTGGTTGAGTTTCCTCGGCATCCTCAACAGCCTCGGCACCTTCTCTTGAAGCTGTCTCCTTTTGGTCCTCAGAGGCGTCTGGGTCCTCCACTGCAGCAGATGCTGCGGCTACCGTCTCTTCAGCATCCTCGGAGGTTTGGGCCTTGGATACATTTTCCTCGGCAGTGTTTGATAGGTTCCTGAAAAAGCCTATGCCAGCATCTGTAACGTATCCAGCTTCGTGAAGTTTAGACATCTTTTCCTCTGTAGAAATATCTTGTGCGACAATGTCTAGATAGCTCTGAAGCTTATCTAGATTGCCTTCAAGATATTTAACAAATGGAACAAAGTTTTTAGTCTTTCGACTGCCAGCACCTAATTTACCATTAAGCGCTGACCTTGCAAAATCTTTAAGCTCGTTTTGTATTTGCTTCTTTTGTTCTTTCTTAGGCTTCCCGGCGTCCCTTGTTGGTACTGGTTGTGGCTGTGGTTGCGGCTCCTCTAGTTCCTCGTCGTCTACCTCAACTTCTGCAGTAGCAACTGATGGCTCTTCCTCTTGAGACGGTGACGCCCCAGTTGACCAGTCTGGGTGTTCTTCCATAGGCATTATCCCACCGCTCTCATTATATTCCCCGTCTTCTCCTCTTTGCCAGGCTAGAATATAATAGGGGCCTACGTAATTGGATCTTTCTTTGTAATCTCTAATTTTATCCTCGACTCCCCTACGATCGTCCAGGGATACCCTCCCTTCTTCGAAGAAATCGGGGTGGCCATTTATAAGTTTATCGCCTTCCTTCCAGTAGAGAGTCCACCGCTTTCCTTCGTCTGTGTCTCTCTCTGTCGGAGGCTCCTCCCGTTCCTCGTCATCTATCTCAACTTCGGCCTCAGGGTCTGGTGTCGCAGGTTTTGGATCAGCAAGCATGTCATCTATACTCCGCCTGAACCGTCTCATAAAGATATCTTCTTCGTCGTCGTCTATTTCAACCTCTGCTTCAAGTCCTGGTTCTGTAGGGTCCGTGCCCATGATAGCCTCTTCAGAGCCGTCAAGCCCATCACCGTCAATGTCTGGGGCTTCTCTTGCCTCTATCGCGGCAGAGACATTAACAAGTGCTTCTATGAATGTTTGATGCAACATCTCTTTAAAATCTTGCCGTTCAAACACCGTTTCTATCGCCTGCAGAACTGGCTCCCCTAGGAAACTGTTATCTCTTACACCAATCTGCTTGTATACTGTTTGCTTAAGAGTATCTAAAACCGCCTGTGAAGATACCTCTGCCATCTTTCTCTGTATTTCGTCATTGCCCCTAAAGACGCCTTGAATGTCTTGAAAGCTAAAGTCTTCCAAAACACCAACTAGTGGTTCGCGAATAACACTTCGCATGCGTATTCCCATATATCCAAGGAGCCGCCTTATGAGAAACTTCTTTATTGATCTCTTTGTGCCACCATAAAATCTCTTTATTTTATCAAAGAAATTCTCTTCATCTGAAGAATCAGACTCACAAAGAATATAGACAATCTTATCAGACCTTTGTGCCTCTGTAAGTGCTTGGCTCTCTAGGAACAGGTTTTGCTCTACTAGAATCTGGTCTTGAATGAATTTTTGTAGTTCTAATTTGTTCATTTCTTTTCACCATGATGAGAGGCAACCTCTTCTCTTATTATGTCTCGAATTCGAGACTTGGTTATATTTGGGACTAATTCGCCCCTTTTACTCATGGCTTGAGAGACAAGACTTTTTATCTGCTCTTTTATGTTATTGTTCATCATAGCACCCTTTCTGGCAGAAATACAATATAATTAGTCTTAAAATTCACATTCATACAGATTATGTTTTTTTCTCCACCTGTACGAGCAGCCTTCCAAATCCTTTTATCACGCGATGGTAGACATACGCAGGAATACTGTATACAGAGCCCTCTTTGAGTAGCACAGGAAGCTCATTGTCCATCTGTAGTTTCCACCCGTTGGCCTCTACGACAGTTACTATCCTGTCTTCTCTGTCTTGGTGCCAGATAAGCTCATCAGAGTCTACGTTTTCTCTAAACTCTCTGAGGAATAGCCTATTTCCGACCTTCTCCTCTAAGAAAGGGAAATCCATTTACCAGAACCTGCCGATTCCTGGGCCAAAGTCCTTATGGGCTCTACAGGCCCAGTAGCCAGCCTTTGTGCGGTCCTTCTTTTGTGCACACTTGTGCCTAGAAGCAAATGACTTACGCGCCTCAGCACTATTCCAGCCGCCCTTAAGGCCACCTTTCGCATCGCCGTAAGTGATCTTCTTGATCTTGCCTGTCTTTGGGTTGCGTACAAAGACCTTATACTTCTTACCAGATCCGGTGTTTCTGGATGGCTTGCCAATCGGAGGGTCTTTCTTCTTCTTTTTCTTTGCCTCATCAAGCGTTTCAATATACATTGGAAAGTCAAGGGGGACCTCCTCACCCTCAAACATGGCCCACTCACCAAGTTCTGTGGTTTCTAGGATACGTCTCTCCTCTTCATTGACAGCTTCATAAAGACCTTGCTTGTAAAATTCTCTTGCTTGCTTGATGACATTAAAGTAACAAGGAGAACCCACTCGGTAGATAGACTCGTGCACAGGGATCTTGTTAACATAGTGATGTCGCAAGCCTTCCTTAAATAAGGTCTTACGTAATTCGTCTAGTATGACTATCTTTAGATTTTCTTCTGTGATGATCATTTTTTGGCCTTCCTTAGTCTAATTGTCTTCTTTTTTGAAGCTTCTTTGCGTTTCTCGGCATAATCAAGGGCACTTTTTAGTCTTTTTTTCACTTTTGGATCTTTCGCATTGTTATATGCTGCTCGAACTCTTTGGTGGATAAGGTTTATGATCTGAGACTGCCTTTTATGTGATTTTGCCTTGAATGATGCCTTAGAAAGCGTCCTTTTGATCGCCGCAACCGACGAAAACTCAACAGAGACGGTATCTTTAGGATTCTCATCAGTATATAGTCTCCTGCCAGAACCTTTTGGCTTCTTACCTGTGCCTTTTTCTGGGTCTTTGTCTTCCTGCATCCCGTCCGGCTCCATATAGGGTCGATCCTTAAGATATCTCTGCATTTTAGGGTCTGCTGTTGCTGTGCGGCTTTCTTCTGCTTTGACGCAATTTCGATATCTTTTACCAAACATTATTTTTGTTTTTCTTGTTGGGTGTGTTTTATACCCTTTTTGGCACCTTTCCTGTATGGGCTTCATGCCATTCTTCTTATCAAAAGTTGTTTTGTAATACGTCTCATGAGACCGAAGCCGGGACGGCCCGAAGAGCGAGAGCGCGAGCGGGAGCGGCTCTCCTACCGGCTTGACTTCATAGTAAACGCGATTATCAATATATGATTGACCACTCCAATCAAGCATGTCTACTGATGTGGTAGACCAATTGTTAAACGCTTTTAGTGCGTCCTTTCTAGTTGGGAAAGAGTCTGGAAATTTAGAAGGTCTTTCTGACGACCCTGTCTTTACTATTTCGTGTTCCTTGGATGCTATTTCGTTATCTCTCCGCTGCAGAAGATCTATAATTAGGACTTCTGCAGCGTTAGCATCATAAGTTGGTATTTTCCCACGCGTTTCATCGAACCCGCCATTATGTTCTACGTAGTACTTGTATTCTGTGTAAGCGGCAAAACGTATATCTACTGATACTCTTATGATTGAATTGAATAGGTCCTTGGTAGACAGCTTTTTACCAGGCTTGCCACTATTTGACTCATTCCAAATCTTGATAAGAACTTCAATCCTTTCTGCCTTGATTAGCTCGTTCATTTTTCGTAATAAATATTCTGATATATGAGACGATTCATCGGGAATCTCGCCTGTGACAAAGGTATATAGGATTCGTTGCATCCAGTCGCGCGGCCATACTTTTCTTTTTGACTCAGAGACTAGTTTTTTTAATATCTCTTTTACATCAAAATTTAAAACTTTGACAAACTCTCTAGCTTGCAATGCGTTACTAGGCGGCCAACTATTAATCATATTATAGACTTTATCAAATTGAGATACTTCCTCGTCTTCTTCTTGTTCTTCTTCTGTTATATATTTCTTCCAATTTTCAAGTAGGAGTTTCATTGTTTTTCTCCTTTTCTGGTTTTCATTTTTTCTTCATGTTGTTCTTTGCTTAGATAAAAGCCATCTAGAGACCACTTTTTATTGCCGTCGGACATCTCCACGGCAGGACCATCTTCACGGTGAAGTTTACCGTTTAGAAACCAGTACTCGTCGCCGAGCTGGCTTACAACCGCAGGACCATCTTCACGGTGAAATTTACCGTTTAGAAACCACTCCTTTCTGCCGTCGAGCGTCTCCACGGCAGGGCCATCTTCACGATGACGTTTTCCATGTAGATACCAGGCTTTTTCGCCATTGCTACGCTCCACGGCAGGACCATCTTCACGGTGACGTTTATCGTTTAGATACCACACCTTCCCGACCTGGCTTACAACCGCAGGACCATCTTCACGGTGAAGTTTACCGTTTAGAAACCACTTCTTCAGGCCCTCGCGCGTCTCCACGGCAGGGCCATCTTCACGGTGACGTTTTCCATGTAGATACCAGTACTCGCCACCGTAGATTCCGGGCCGCAGAAGGGCAGGGCCATCTTCACGGTGAAGTTTGCCGTTTAGATACCATTTGCTCTCGCCAACAAAATTAATAATTACTTCCTTACCGTCGCCCAGAGAGATATGTTCTACTTGATTTACAATATCAAAGACCTCGTCTGGTAAATGCACAGTGTACGCAATGCTGTTCTTCAACATACTGATAAGACGAATAGCATGGTTTTCTTTAATACGGTTATCGTTTACATCCATGAATTGTTCAGTCCCAAAATGCATTTGTACATCTTTTTTAGGATCAGATTTACTCTTGAAGATGATTAGAGGATCGTCCTCGCTATGATATTGTTCATAATAGTCTAAGCCTGGTGCAGCAGTACACCATTCAGTTCCCTTGCCTAGTTCGCAAGCTGCGCCTTTATTGGTTGGAATAAAAACTGTATATTCATCATTTTCAAGAATCTTTAACTTGCCTTGTTCGGCATCTAAGTAATTCTTTTTTTCCATATGTTTTTTGTAAGGCTCTCTGGCAGCATCTACAACTTTAGCTAACTCCGAAACAGATTCCATTCTAGACAAGCTTTTTATGTTAAGAAATCTAGCTAGATTTTGTTGCTTAATCTGGAAGAAAAGCTCAAGATCCCCAGCTATTTTTGATCTAGATAGTCTTTTTATATCAGTAAGCACTTTTCTAGGATCTTTTATAAAAAGACTAATCAACCAGTTAAGTGCTCCAGCCTTATTTTTTTCGGTGATGTCTTTAGGTATACAAGAAAGTAGCTGAAATTTTGCATAATTAAGAAGATCTTCGTGAAGATCTTCGTGACGTTTAAGAGCCTTTAAAAATTTCTTTGAATTAAACCTTTTCTTAACATCCTCGAAAGAGAGTTCGTTCAAAAGCTCTTCGTTTAAGTGTCTTCTCCAGTTTTCAAATATTAGTTTCATTGTTTTTCCTTCCCAAAGATTAGAGCCATAAGTTCTTCGTATTCCTGATCGGATATACGGGGCTTTTCTTCCTGTTCTTCTTCCGGTTCCTCCATCTCGTCCTCATAGAAGCCGTCAAGTTCTTGTGTTGATGGCTTGCTAACATTCTGCCAAAAAATAAACCTTACGGGTATTTTCTCTATTCCAAGTTCTAATGCAATTTCATGCCTGTGATTTCCTTCGCCGAT
>Ga0209645_1001528_pt1 | contig 11556 bp, 14 predicted proteins | sample ETNvirenome_6_30_FD_184070 | JGI IMG/M metagenome (GOLD analysis project Ga0209645, IMG submission 184070) | Marine viral communities from the Pacific Ocean - ETNP_6_30 (SPAdes) (version 2) | ecosystem: Environmental > Aquatic > Marine > Oceanic | place: Pacific Ocean | collected 2013-06-19
ATCAGTATCCTTTCCCGAGGAACTACCTCGGACTAAATTTCACAGGGAACTCCCCTGTACTTAAATTGGTAATGTATTTTTTGGCTTCGGAAGGAGATTAAGATCTTGCCCTTCCATTTGTATTTTTTCTATAAGAGGCTTCGATAATGACTTTGCCACAATAGGGGGTTCAATTTCATATTCTTCACACAATGATAGCACGGCATCAATGTATGAACCACCCCTTTCTTTGACATAGTTTTCCACTTTCGTAGAAAACGTTCTTTTTTGATTCTCGTCCAATATCACTTTGTTCTCCAGATACATAGTATATCTTATTTATACTCTGTGTCAAATGCTTATATATAATTATAATGGGAATCTAGGAGAACACGATGCCTGATACTGCTTCAAATATCATTGTACAAACCGTAGGGACTACTGCAAATATTGCCACTGATTATGGTACAAGTGGAGTTGGCGTCGGTGACGCACATGTCCCATTAAACAAAATAATGTTCGGCAATTCTGGTGCGGCAACCAGAGTTTCTACCTCAGATCCCCTTCCTGTGAGGGTTCAGAGCAGTGCGGTAGCCATTTCTGTATCTGGTAACGTTGGTAGCTCTGGTGCATTCGGTGTTTCTAATTACAACAATCAATATATGAAAGTGGCTGGATCCACTTCTGGTGCAGGAATTACCGTACAGGGAACGGTGAGCGTAACTGCCGGTACAGAAGGCGTAAAGGTCACTGGTGGTATAATTACCGGATTAACTGCCAGTAGAGATAGGGTTGGTGTAACTGGCACAGTATCACTCCTCGATAGAGATGGTACAACGGGAGCAGCAGTAAAGATATATTCGGGACTAACTGCAATTGGTGTTTCTGGTAATGCCCTACTAGTATCCCTTGCTGATGCGACACTGACTGCCAATGTCAGCCTTTCAACCATTGTTGGTGTAACGAATGCCACTGGACCACTTAAAGTTGAAGGTGTTACTGGTGCTCAGCCGGTTGGAATTACCGGAGACATTACTGTCACATCAGTCAGTCTACCTTCTGCATTCACTGCGGGACAAAAATCAATCATATCTGGAATTGGACTTTCATTGCCAGCATTCCCCATGAATAGTGGAACAAAATTAAAGGCTAGTAGTTCAAATACATCAGTACTATATCTTGGACATACAAGCAACATCGGATCAACTCTCGGTTATCCTCTACTTGCGGGAGAGAGTTGCTTTATAGAAATCAATAATCTAAACCTAATTTATGTTATTGGTGGTTCAACAGGACAAACTATTACATACTTTGCTTCATAAAAAATGACACAATTCACAGGCTATCCAAGAACAAGTGCAGATGCCGACTTTTTTATACAAGATTTGGGTACGGCTGCGTTCTATGGATTGGAGTTTATTGATACAAACGAAGATCTGGTAATAGTAAATCAAAACATGACATGTAAGCCTAGCGTACTCATAAAGGGGTCCGTCATGTTAATAGATTATAGTGATTGTGGAACAGATACAGATAGAATGTTTGTTGATACACTATTCACATCAATGACTGGTGGTAATGGATTCACATTATCAAATGCAATATATGATGATATCGTAACCGGATACAATGCTGATTTGGCTGCATCATGCACATTAAACAATTACACCGACTATAAAATTGTTGCCACATATTCCGCAATTGGAAGCACAACAGAAACAAACTATTTCCTTGGATCAAACTTCCAAACAGTTCCTCAAATTGAAGCAACAGCGGGATTAACTTCAGGTACAACTGCAAACAGAATTATAAATTATAGCACAAGCACGGACAATAGCTTTATCAGTAAGAACTTTGCCGTGGGTGATTATATTGATTTTACAACATCATCTAATAGCGGTCGTTATACCATAGCAGGACTCACGGTTGATGGTCTTAATCGTGAAATTGTCACATTAACAGGCACACCACTAGTCACACCAGAAGATCTTCGAACAACCGAAACAGTAGTGACACATTCAAGAAAAGTCTTTAGGAATACAGAAAATCCCGTAGATTTTAATAACAGTACTGCATATACACTTACCATACGTCCTATTGATGGTCTGAACTATTATGCTGTAAATGGTATTGTACAAGAAAATCTAGTTCTGATTAGAGGAAATTATTATGTTTTCATTGAAGACGAATATGCAGGACACCCATTAGCATTTTCAAAGAGCCCTGACGGCACACATGGTGGTGGAGAAATTTATGCCGATAATGGATTCTACACCATAAATGATAATTCTCTAGGAAGGAGAATTACAATTGTGGTTCCAAATTCAAACACACCAGATGTATTGTATTATTTCTGTTCTTCACATCCAAACATGGGCGGAAGTATTAAGATTTCTGGTCAGTATACGTATACATCTGTTCCTACACTTGGAACAAATGCAGTACCATCTACAGCGTCAGTGGCTTCTTCGTCTTATTAAGCGATTGTTATAACCTGTCCAGATACTGCTCTTACCGAGTTATACGCATTGGTCACATCTACATTTACTACCAATAACTGATCACCTGCTTCTGCTTCTGCTGGTATTGTCATTGTGAAGCTATCACCAGAAAAAGTTGTCGTCGTTGGTGTATAAACAAACCCAATACCTGCGGCACTCACACTGCTATTTCCCCTATCCGGCATCATGGTCCATCCAGCAAACGTTCCGGTTATTGTATCTCCCGGAGAGGGTGACGTATTATCAAACGAGAAGGAGTCAAATGTTGGACCAAACCCTCGCTTTTGTATTAAAGTGGAACCAATCGGGTAATATTTGTCCGGATCCCCAGTCCTACCGAATATATTTTCCGTGTAAATGGATACATTCATCGAAGCCCCAGAAACTCCATCCGGAATATTCATCCCCATTGTGTTTATGGGTGCTGCCAGCACGGCACCACTAATTCCAGCATTATTTAGAGTTGGTCCAAATACAATATTGGCAAACATTGTTGTGGGGGGGAATGTATCCTCGAATGCGTCATCACAATCAACTTCCCATTGGAGTAGCGTGCCTTCATAGAAACTATTCTGGGTATGTATGTTACTTATTATAAAATTACCATCAAAATCAAGATCGGGTGGAGCATTGCCAGAAATTGCCGCAAATGTGGACGTAGCACTGGTGGTCGTGTCATCTCCAGATATTGATTTTGCCGTTACTTCACACACTATTTCTTTGCCATTCATACTAGTGGATGGTGTGTATTGTTCTTCGGTTGACATGATCAAAACGTCTTGGACTTTGGTTGCACCGCTAAGATCGGCAGGAGTTAACCATTCTATTTCATATCCACCGCGATCAGCTAAATATTGACTCAATTCACTCTTTAGACTGGCGTGTTGCACTGTGTTGTACATTTGCGGATAATCATTACCCATCGAGACTGGACCAACAAGTACTATTCCATGCACTGGGTGGTGAATAAACACCGGAGAACCACTGTCTCCAGAAAAAGGAAGAGCATTTTTGTATATGTCATCGTCTGGGGCGCTCATGTGATTTTGTATGTTACTAGCAACCTCGTTAAAATATGCAGGTTGAACTTGACCATTTGATGAAAGTGTAAAGGTTACTGTTCCTATTTCATACTCAGTGTCTCCAGTTTCATCCACAATTTTATTATAGATTTTCACATCTGGATCTGTTATTGGTGAGGTCAATTCAAACAAAGCCCAATCACCCTTTTCAAATCCAGTACCCAGTTCAGCAATTCGAGTAGGATTGAATTCCTGTGTAACAAGTTCTCCATTCTTTTTGAAGAATCCCATAACATTAGTGCCGAAACCGTATTGGCTACTGAAATATGATGAAAGGTGACCAGCAGTTATGAAATGTTTTGGTGATATTAAAGTACCTGGCCAGATTATTGAATTATATTGGGATATAGAGGTAATATCTTTCACTACACCGGGAGGATACTCGTTAGGGTAAATGCTACCATATCTTCTATTTCTTACGCTGCATCCAGATAAGTCTAAAAATGAAAAGTCACAATCAGGATTTATTCCAGTGCATGTAGCGAAAAATCCAGAATTTTCTTCTGTTGGGGTTCCGTTAAAGTCCCCATACGTATAGTAATCCAATCTTGATGTGTCAGGCATTAAAAATAACATAGTTGACCTTAAATATTGAGGTTTGGATTGGGCGTCCCAGTATACGACCATTTAAATGATAATGTTGCAGCTACATCACCACACATAACTACTGTTGGAATTATTGTTTCTATTCCGTCCGCAAGTGGTGTTGTTGGGCTGAATGTTATGTTACATATCGAAAATCCACTAGAATCACTATCATAATCATATATTGCATTATTCAGAGCAACTAGTGTTGTATATTTGTGATAATCTTGAACAGATAGTTCTTCCAATGTATCAATATTGATAAATTTATTTTTCTTGGAATCGAACATCCACCGGGTTCCATTACGCAGAGTAATTATGTTTGATGGTAACTCAACTTCGGGTCGTCCAGCTTCTCGTTCCCTATAGGAAAGTTGTTGCTCTAACAGAACCTGTTGCTTCTCTATATTTTGTCGATAGAACTTGGTAGAATTTTCTATCGATTCTTGCGTTTTACTAGACCGAATTAAATACTCAGGTAAAGTAGGAGAAGCTCGCAATTTGCTCGCAAAATTATTTACAGATCGTTTCGACATATGTTATATGTATTTCACTATAAAGTTACCATCAAAGAAGAAAACTAAAGATTCAAATCCTTTTGACCTGAGATCTTCTTGTATGAGCATTCTGATAGCATCAATTCTATCCTCTTCAGACTCAACATACCCTCTACTAGTATCTTCCTCTCTTGACCAGCTACCGAGTCCAAACCGAGGAGCATCAGTGAACTGTGGTACATTACGAATAATGTCACCTACAGGATAGATGACATAATCGGGGGAAGATAATTCAGTGACAACAGAAAGAACTATAGTAGCTAATGTATTCATCATACTCTCCGTTGTATTTATAATAGCTCCGGTGGGATTCGAACCCACACTGTACGGATTTTAAGTCCGTTGCCTCTGCCTGTTGGGCTACGGAGCCATGCGTATATTATAGCACAGAACTCCGTAAAATCAACCTATTCTGTAAGGAATTCACCCTCGTAGTCAACACTATCCTGAATGAATGTACTGAGTGCATCAGGGAATGCCCATCCCCTGCTACCATTTTCATACTTGACCTCAATGAGTTGCCTACCTTCTTTGTCAACCTTAGTTGCAACGACTGTTGCCTTTTTCTTTGTAGGAACGTGAATTACTTCTTCCATGAGCATGAATTGTTTCATTAGTATTCCAACCTTTCGTAACCCTCTCGGGTCGTGTAGTAGATTTTATCGAACATCATCTTGCACCACGGAGTGCAAAGAGAACAAGGGCGAGATAAACGAAAGTCCCCAAAGCGGTTAAACCTAAAGTTAACCAACTCAAGATTTCGTCTTTCTTTGCATCTGAGCAGCGCGTCCAATTCCGAATGAACTTCATCATATCTATAACCAATTTTCTTTGCTTGTGGATGAGACTTGAGTTGATTTGTCCCAATTGCAACAACCGTATTGCGAACCAGAATCAGAGATACATGTTTCTTCTGTCTCGTGCTCTGGAGCGCATACGGCAGTGCAATTTCCGCGAGTTTATCAAATTTTCGTTGGTTCATAATATAACACGGGCGGAAAGACTTGAACTTTCGACCTGCGGATTAGAAGTCCGCTGCTCTATCCAACTGAGCTACGCCCGCAAGGGGTCAATTCTTGCGACCGCTTCCTCGGACTCCATACTTATTTTTCTTTGACTTGCGGGGCCTACCAGCCTTGCGTCCACGAAAATCTGCCGACGATCCTACACCACGAGACTTAGCCATTATGTAATCCTTACTTGCTTCCGCTCAACGTGAGCTTTGGTTCTGCAATCTTCTTCTCGGGAACAACGAGTCCATTTCCGAGATTCTCATTGTACTGATTCATAAGTTCAACTTGAGGTTTGATTGTGAACATGATGAACTTATTATCAATCTCAAGTTCCTTGTAATCAGCATAAGGCATCCAACCCATCATACCAAGCTGACCACCCTGCATAGGCACGAGAACTGCTGGAGTCTTGATCTTGGTTGTTGTCCCATCAGTCTCGCACTTGCAAATAATTTCTTCACCACTACTTAGTCTTACGATTCTTGTTTCCATTTTTATCACTCACTTTCTTCTTTGCGAAAATCTTATCATAATTTTCTTGGTATTGCTTAAAATCAGAAATTCTACTTTTGTCGCCCTTGCCGGCAGAATGTTTACCACCCATAATCATCTCCAGAATAAGATATAATCATACCACCGTTTTGGTATGTCTTCTAGATTTTTATCTGCACGAGATATTGCTTGTTTAACCTCATGCTCAGTTAGTAGTATATCATATTTTTCATCACCATACAACACTGTAGTGTGATAATAATGCTTTGCCTCTCTTTGGCTTTTTCTGAATGTATTAAAAATAAGTCCCATTTGTTTCTCCTATCATGGTATATATGAAAACTCCTGTGGTTTCCCACAGGAGTTTTCTAGTTTTTAAATCTAAGTATTTACTTGCCAGGAGTGGTGGTTGGTGGGAGAGGCGATCCTGGCTTCTGGAAGGCTTCATCCGAACCAGTATTGCCAAGGAAGGTGGCAAGGACATAATGTCCTGCGGAGAATTCAATCTTGGCTTCTGGGTCGTAGATTAGGATACCCTCTGGTAGCGTTACTCCACCAGTCGCGGGCTGTACTGGGAAGTCATCCCCACCAATCCGGAATCCAGTATATGATGGGTTGAATTCACTTCGTGCCTTAAGAACGCCCTTACCAGAAATTGAACCATCAGAAACTGTAATTGGTCTGTCAGCAATGAATTGACCAACGGAAACTGTACCGGCTTCAATGTCGAGCTGACCAATTGTCAATCCTGAGTTTAGTATCAACTTATTATTGAATGTTGTTCCACTAATTTGATGTTCAGGATTGAAAGATTTCAGTGTCACTAATGGGTAATTGAATCTTTCTGTTTCTGCAATAGGTCTATTGATTTCAACAGAACCCTGTATCTTTGCTGGGTGATTCTTCTCTGGGTAGATTTCCAATTCAGTGGTCACTTCAGCATCGATAACAACCGATCCTCTTCGGAAGGCATCTACAACCACATTCTGGATTCCTCCACTGGCTCGAATATACGTAACTGGTCGTTCTCCACCATAATCTCGCACTCCTTGTCCACCGGGCTGGAATGTTCCACCAGAAATTACTACAGAACCAGATGGGAACTCAGTATCTGTAATGTATGATGCAGTTTGGGGATCACCGAGATAATCGATTGCTCGTCTATTATAGACTATCTGGTTTATTGTTCCTCGTTTGTAGTTGAATTGTCCTGAATTCAGGATAAATCCTCTAGTCAAGCCACTATCAACTAAGTGGACTGGTGCTGCGGAATCATGGTTGAGTGATGTGGCTCGAATAGTTAACTCATTCGCGGTTGTTGTTGATGTACCACCAGTAAATCCACCACTGTATCCAAGTGCGTTACTGGGATCTATTAAGGTAATACCAGCAGTTACACCGAAGAACGCACTCTGCTCATTCGGGGTCAATATACTTCCTGTAATCTTGGTATTTCCGGGAGCCCCACCGAGCATCTGAGTCAATACAAAAGTTACACCAACGGCATTATTAACTGTGATACCATGATCACCAGTAAATCCAGTAATTTGCATCTTTAATGGACCTCTTGGATAGTCCTCACAATTATACTGGTACTCCTCCTCGTCACATGGACACGGTTGACTGAAAGGTTGATGACCACAACCAGAAATACCAGCACGGAGTGCGTTGAAGAGTGCTAAAGTTGCGGCAGTCTTGCCCCAGATTCCAGTGGCTCCTGTTGCACCACCACCCCTTGTACCAATTATCCATTTACCCTTTGTTTCTTCGGTGCCATACGTACCACCAGAGAGTCCCCCACTGGGTCCGGGATACTGACCACCTGCTGTCATTCCATAGAAAGTAGAACCAACAAACTCTACAGTGGTTCCGTCAGTGTTAGTGAAGATCAAGTTTCCAGTATTACCAGAAAGTCCTGTCATACCACCAATAACGATAGACGCGGAATTACCTAACGAGAAATTTCCAAACGTAGATCCAAATTCATTTCCAAGAGCAAAATTAGCTTGTCTTATTCTGGAATACGAAGAATCAATTTCCACAAGATTGAGGAATCCTTGCAATTCAGCAGTAGTACCTGTTGCTTCGCCTCCCCATGTACCACCACAACTACCAGCGTTTAGTGGTCCAGTAATTCCACCGAACAGACATTCTGTTGTTGGGTAGACATGACCGGCTGGGATGCCTGGTTGGCTCGATGTTAGTTGAGTGAAGAATACGTTGTCCGAACCACGAGGGGTTCTGGTCGCATCCTCGAAGTAATAACCAAACGTATTACCACCACCTTCGCCAGCAGTGTAGCCTTCTCTTTTAATTAGCCAGTTACCAGCGTAGTCCCAAGAAAACGCAGTCACTCCTATGCTCGGATCTCTTCTATAATATCGATTATAGTTGGCACCTCGGGTTTTATCTCCGGTCCAATAAAAATTTTCTGCTGTGGTCATTACTTGGGATCCTTGTCCTAACGTTGTTATTAGTCTCCAAATATTTATAAATTAAGTCAGTTTACTCACAAAAAAAACAACTCCCCGAAGGGAGTTGCCTTTTCATATATTTAGTTGTAATTGACCAAAATCAAAAGTTTTCTAGGAAATCCTCATTGGGAATATAATCGCCAATATCGTGACTAGCAAACCCATCGAAGTCACCATCATAGTGAACTCCAGTTGTTGGGCTTGTCCATGGCATGGTATCAGTCTCGGGATTGAATCTATCCTCTATAGCACCATAATCTGTGTTAAACGAACCAGCAGAAAGTGGCGCATCAGGCATAGGCATCCACATCTCAGTCTTATCGGGTGTTCTGTAATTTCTAGACCATTTGATATTGACATAGTAGGGATTTCCCCAGTCATTTACGTAATAGCTCGGACCACCGAACCAATTACCCTTACCAAAAAGAATGTTGTCTTGGAACAACATATTTTTAGTGTTTTGAGAGCCGAATGCAAATAGTCTTGCTCGACCAACATCATCGGAAAGTAAACCACCGATTGTCATGTCCTCGGTGATACCAACCCACTGACCAAAATTATTTCCTACAACAGCCATATTTTGCACGATTGTATCAGGATTTTCATTTCTTCCAAAACTACCGAAGAACATCTGTCCACCACTGTGATCCCAACAAGTATTGTAACGAATGATAATGTTGTTGTAGTCAAGAGCATCTTCATATTCCCCTCCGGGGTGGAGTTGGAAAAGGTCTGTGTGAACACCTTCGGATGCAGTCTCATCTGGATTATCTGGGTCGAATGCTCTACCACGATTAGTGATCGTGCAGTTTGACATTAGATTAATCCAGTTAGCAAGGCAAACGTCACCAGAGATGAGATCATACGTTGATTGAATATCAACAATTCTCATCGCAGGCTGGAACTGCCTTCTCCATGTAGTACCAATAGACCAAATGCGTGAGCCACTTCGTACAGTCATATCACTGCCGGCGTTTCTCACTATACCTTCAATGTGACAATCTTCAAACCAGTACATTGATCGAGTGCTTCCACCACCAAGAAGATCCTCTTGATCTTCCTCTGTTTGTGGAGTGACTCGTACATTCTTGAAGTGAACCTTACATTGCCACGATCCTTCACTACCCACAATTGGGCAGAGTTCTGGATCAACACCAGACTCAATGGTCACCCATCGTAGAACATCCCTACCCGAAGAATTAGTATTTCTTAGAGCACGATCTGATGGTGTTGCGGGAAGATAATGTTCACCCTCAAGTAGTTTGACATGCTTGCCCGCGTTTGTTTCGGGAGCATCAAACCAAAGGGCATGTCCGATAGTAGCGAATGGATTGCCAATCGAACCATCTCCGCTCTCATCACTACCAGAACCACTGACGTATAGAATCTCTTCTTCAGAATTGAATGGATATACATCTAATCCACATACGTTCTTGTTGTCTTGAAAGTCTCCCTCTAGGCAGAGTGGAATGCCTACTGTGGGATATACTTTCGCACAGATACGAAGTCTACTTAGATCCTCGTACTGATTACTGTCAAACTCAAAAAAGTATTCGAGTTCGCCAGTTTCATCATTTACTAACTCTTCGGTTGCAGTACCAATCACCGTAGAGTTATCAACAACCAATCCCCAATTGCCAAGCACTTGACATAATTGACGAGGACCAGTAGTGTTCCAATTTTCTAAAATATAATTCAAATCGTCAATGTCTACCCGTCCATCTAGAGTAAAATCACCATCTAGTTGGACTGGAACATCACCTTCTAAATAAAACTCAACCTTTTCAATTCCTTCTAGTGCATAGGCTGCGACACCAATTTTCATTCTACCTCGAACATCAAGGTATTGTGGTCGCGTCCAATACGCCATCGCTGTCTCATTCTCTGGGGCATAACTCATTGGTATATTCATCCTTTCAACTATTTCACCATTACCTAAAAAACTCACGGGACATAACAAAGCCAAACCAGTCATTGCTCTTAGCATTATGTTTCTCCTTATGTAAATGCTCGGATCAAGATTCGACTTCGCATCACTAGGAAAATTCATAACTGAACAATAGTATTAAATACTACTATATGTATAATAACACTCGAATGTTTGGTAAAATAGATAAAAAAAAAGAGACGGCAAAGCCGTCTCTTTTTCGTCTAATAACTATCAATTGTTCAATGATAATCTTCTGGATTCATCATCTCATCAATATGATCATGACCATGTGCCTCATTATAAGCACATCCACGACAAATGACAGTTTCCCAATCTGCGTCTATTGGGGCATCTTCTTCGGGTCCACAAAGTATACAAAACTCGTAAGTAGTTTTAGTTTCCATTGCTAGTCCTTAGAAAAAAAAAGAACGTGCGGGCTGGGCAGACGCTTCCCAGTTATATTCCACCGCACATTCTCGAATTCTTGACGAGGGGTTAAATCCTCATCAAGATTTGTACTACTCTTTATATATACAAATTAAAGAGCGTAGCGAGTACCCATGGAGTCGTACCCGTAGGTGCGCTCACCGGGATGAGTGTCTTCCATGAAGTAACGGGTCTTACCAGTGGGAGTTTCCTCCGTGGTGATCGCCCAGTTACCGTAAGCCTCGACCATATCGCGAATGTCGCTGATGGTCGCACGGAGGTTTCCGACACCAAAACGGCTGCGAGCTTCCGCTTCGGTGAGACCCTTGCCAGATGCAAGGTAGTTGATGACACGACGCTTCTTAGTCATAGTGTTGGGCATTACCAACGCTCCTTAGTATGATGCGAGTAGTTGTTTTATCGGGAGTGTCTGTCGCATCATCCAGACAACCGATTTGCTTATGCGTTAATTATACATTATATTCTGATGATGTCAATACCTTTTCAGAATATTTTT
>Ga0209645_1001529_pt1 | contig 11551 bp, 9 predicted proteins | sample ETNvirenome_6_30_FD_184070 | JGI IMG/M metagenome (GOLD analysis project Ga0209645, IMG submission 184070) | Marine viral communities from the Pacific Ocean - ETNP_6_30 (SPAdes) (version 2) | ecosystem: Environmental > Aquatic > Marine > Oceanic | place: Pacific Ocean | collected 2013-06-19
GAAAAAGGGCTAAAGACGCAGTTGGTGAAACAAGATGGGCAAAGTTAACGCAAGAATTAAAAAATTCTCTAACTCTTGCTGCTTTTAGAGGGGACATTAAGGGATCTCATCAAACTGCGAAAAAAATAAAATCAGGAAATTATAAAGAAGCTGCTAAGCATTTTATAAATAACTGGAGTCTTGCTAAAGCACTTGATTATGGAGGAAGTAAAGAGGATTTTGGAGAGCTTACCCTTATCAGGAAAAAAGAATTAGGTATAGATGAGAAGAGCGTCATCAAGAAAATAAAAGAAGCTGCGAACAATTCTAGGACCAAGAACGGTATCCCATCTAGGTTTTACTATACATATGAACGGTTGCTCGCTGAAGCTAAGGCTAAGGCTATAAAAGATGGAGCTAATAGTAAAAAAAAGGATAAAAAATAATGGCTGAACTAAACTTTGACATATTTTCTGGAATGGAGTTAACACCAGAGGAGAAAGAACTTATCTATAATGGTGAGCAAGCTGCTATCTCTGCTTCAGAGAGTCAAGGTTCTTTATATGAAAGGGAATCGCTTTCTAAGGCAGATGACTATTTAAATCCACAAGAAAACTCTCTTCTGAGTACAATGAATTTTGAAGATGACGCAGACATTACTTTAGAGAATCTATTCAAGCTTGATATGGATAATCTCATGAAAGAAGAGCTTGCTAATAAGGAGACTGACGATGGGTTTCTTGAGCGTATGTCTGATGGTGTTTTGGACTTTGGAGTGTCTGCTATAGGCGGAATATTTGTAGCTGGCTCTGAGATAGTAGATGCTGCTGATTCTGCTCTAGAATACACTACTGACCTTATGGGGCTAGATGTAGATGTCATAGGTTTCGATGAAGAGAGAACAGAATTTAAGAACTGGTTTAAGGATAATGAATTTACAAGAAGTACATCAGGACAAATAGGTCAAGGTATTGGTCAGTTTATGACAGGTTTCGTTCCTATATTTAGAGCCATCAAAGGGATTTCTTATTTAAATAATACGGCTAAAAAAGTTATAGCTGCCGATGCTCTAACTTCTGGCTTGGTATTTGATCCTGACGATCCTAATCCGTTCAACATGATACAGCACGTTAAGTGGTTAAAGCCTTTAGATGATGCTACTGGTAATGCTGTAACTAAAATGTTGGCTACCGACCCTAGCGATCCTGAACTGTATAATCGTTTTAGGAATGCTACTGCTGGTATATTAGAAGGTAAGGCTGTAGATACTCTATTTTCAACATTAAAGGTTGTCGCTTTACAGAGTAAAAAGTTAGCTCAAGATAAACTAGGTTTATTTAAAGGTCCATACGATAGTGGTCCTGAGTTTATAGGTCCAAGGCAACCTACTGAAGTCATGGGTGCTATACAGGAGTCTAACAATCAGATAAGGGTGCTAAATCAAGAGTATGACAAGGTAAGAGACCCTGAACAAAGAACCTCAATACTTAAGAATATAGTTACCGAAAGGACTAGATTAAAGAGATTAGAGAGTGAGCTTGATAATAAGCCTGATGTGGATGAGGCTGCTTTTGATTTTGAGTCAAACCAATTGTCTAGAGATAGTCAAGAAAAGCTAGAGCTAGAGGTTAACGATTCTAAAGTTGAGTTAGATAACAGGCTAGATACAGCATTAACGGAAAGATATGAGAAGTTACCTAATGAATTAAGAGGAGCTACGCCTAGCTTTTATGGTCAGAGAGTTAATTTTCAAGATGACATCACTAAGTCTATTTACATTGTCACTGATCCTCATAGTTTAAAAACTGGTAAGTTAAAAGATGTTGAAAGCAAAAGCAATAGACACGCTGAATACCAAAGGTTTTTGACGGATACTGTTGGTATGAGTGAGACTGAAATATTTGAAATAGGCAGGAGAATAGATAGGGATTTAAAGGCCAATAAGACGGTAGGAAGTCTAAGGATGTACAGGCTTGAAATGCAAAGAGATATTTTAAGTGGAGACTTGCAGGGGATAGAGCTTAAGTTTCAACCTAAGGCTGATCCAGAGGGTATAAGAGCCGTCAATGTACCAATCAGTCAGGCATCTAAACCTCTAGCAAGGGCTATTACTGGTAAAGATTTAGAAGGTGTTGCTGAACTTTCTTTAGAGGCTTTTAAGGAAACTCCATTATGGAAGGAAGGTTTACCGGAAGACGTAAAGATAAAGACGGGAAAAGATAAACAGGGATTACCAGTAGAAAAGTCAAACATAACAGGTCAACCTAAGTATATTTTTAAAAGTAAGAGAACTGGCAAACCTTTTCAAATAGAGCATGGTAATGTAAATACTCCTAAAGATTTAGATAATCTATACACTTGGCTGAGAAGAGAATTGAGTGATGAGGGTATGGGGCCAAGAGTTAAGCTCAGAGCAGAAGAAGCTAAGGCGCATGAATTACTACCAGAAGCTATGACTTCTGAAGACCCTTTAGGTTTTATGCTAGAAAGAGGCATTAGTGCGGAGACAGCGATACTCTCTAGACTGGTACATGGTACCGCTTTACATAATATTAGGGATTTAGCCCTAAAGAGAGTTGGGGGTGACAAGAGTATAAAGACACAGAACGACTATTTGCAAGCATTAGCTTATTGGGCTAACGCTCATGTGTGGCAGGGTGTTATAGCTAGAAGGGCAGCTCAGGCTACTAGAGCTTTTGGGCATGAAGTTCAAAGCGGTGCAAATATGGAGGTTCTTAACGAAATATTATCTCAGGCTAATAGTACTACATCAGTTCCATTCGTGGGTGGTTTAGATAAACTTTCTGAAATGATAGCTAAGACAGATAGCGTTGAAGGTGTCAATGGAACAATAGACGCTGTAATGAATAAATCTGGTATCACTGATGTAATGATGGAGTATTACATGGGTGTTGGTTTGTTATCTGGTATATCTACTCAACTAGCCAATCTTATGGGTGGAATGGGCGTTGCCACTGTAATGCAACCCGTAGAAAAAATGGTTGGTAGAATATGGGGTGATTTATCTACTACTCCTGAGGCGGTAAAAGAACTTATAGATGGTTATGTAGGTCTATTTGGTGGACTTAGGAAGAACTTAACATTAGCTTCTAAGACCGTTTGGGAGGGTAAACCTCAAGGATTCTCAGCGCAGAAGATGGAGGTAAGAAATCAGACCATTACTGGAGATAGTGTTTTAGAGGCTGGAGAAGCTAGGGTTTCTGCTTTAAGGTTTCTTGGTAATTTAAATAGAGGTGGTACTAGGTTCTTAATTGGAGGTGATGACTTTGTTAGATCTTCGATTCACACCATGCAAGTTACTACTGCCGCAAGGAAACAAGCTAGGGAAACTGGTTTAACTGGAGATGCCTTTAAAGAGCGAGTGGCTTACTTACAGAAATACCCTGAGGCTTTAAAGAATTACGATTCTATAAAACTAGAGTCTACAAGGTTAGGGGATGAGGCTACGTTTACCCAGAGGTTAGATGGCTTAGCTGCTTCCTTAGGTGATACTGTATACAAGTACCCATTGTTACGGCTATTTACTCCTTTCGTAAAAGTCATGTACAACTTACCGAAGTATTTTATAGAAAGAGATCCCCTTAGTCAGGGGGTTAGGTATGGTGTTTCTGCTATAAAGGGCGGTGAGTTTAGTCAGAAAGTTTTAAATGACGAAAATTTTAGAAACAACTGGTATTCTAAGATGGCTACTGGGACCATGCTTTTAGGTATGGGAACAATGCTGGCTGTTAACGGTGTTATTACTGGATCGTCTAGAAAAGACTATGGCAAAGAAAAAAACAAAATGATGATTAATCATTTTTCTAACTCCATAAGATACGAGGATTCAGAGACAGGTAAGATAAAGAATATTGACTATAGTAGGTTAGAGCCATACGCTAGCTTCTTCCAGTATGCGTCAGACTTAGTTGAGCTGCTACCTCAATTATCAGAAGGCGATGCTAATGAAGTTGTTTCTCAAGCTGTATGGGCTATGTCAGATAACATTGTAAGTGACACATGGGTTCCAGGGTTGACTGAGTTCTTAAATGTAATATCTGGTAAGACCACAGAAAGGTCTGTAGAGGTTGCCTTAAAAAGAATGGTTTCAGGTTTTACGCCAGCAATATCTAGGGAGTTGAGCAAGAAACGAGAATCATTTGTACCTGAAAGTAAAGCAGGTGCATTAAATTTATTTGATGATAAAATGGTAAAGTATGGTTCTACAGCTAAGCAGCAGTCTTTTCAACAGTTATTGATGAGAATGTACTCTACTGTAAATGGATACAATAATTATCCTAAATATGATAGATGGGGGAATGTTATGCTGAAAGGTGGTAACGACCCTGTAGAAGCGCATCCTTTAGAAATCATTTTACCGTGGAATGTTAAGCGTCAAAAGTATGATAAGGTAGACGAGTACATAGATGAAATAGGATTAGAATTAACCGACTTAAAACCTTCTATAGAGATTCCAAAAACAAACGGGGGTCCAGTTCCATTGAACCCTGCTCAGTTTGAACAATATAATTTGTTGGCAACTAAAGATTTAAGTGGTCTACCTACGGATAGACAGATAACTTATAAAGATGTACTTAAGTTAAGGAACGCTCCAAGCAGATTAAAGAAGATAGTATCTGAGTATGCTAACGATAAAGATTTTAGGAAGTTACAAGTCTCTGGATTTGCTACAAATAACAACCAAAGGGAAATAATTAAAAAGAGAGTGTATGATGAAAGGAAGGCAGCTAGAAGTATTCTTCTTGAAATCAAAGGTAACGAAAGTTTAGTAAGCGAAGCTTTGCTTCGTGAACAAATAGCAAGACAAAACCCAGATATAATATTTAATTAGGAGCAGGAAATGACTTTAACATCAACAACCGTTAGAAGTACCCATACTGGCGATGGGACTACTGTTACTTTTAGCTATGGATTTAAGATCTTTAGCGAAACAGAAGTAGCAGTATACGTTGCTGGTGTATTAAAAACTATTACAACTCACTACACTGTGAGTGGAGTAGGTAGTTCTACTGGTGGAAATATTACTTTTGAAACCAGTGCAAAACCTGCTAGCTCAGAAAGCATAGTATTTGTTAGAGTACCAGCCAGAACTCAAACAACTGACTATACTATTACAGGTACAATTGATCCTCAAACCGTAGAAGACGCATTGGATAAAACTACAATGCTGATTCAAGATATAGGTGATTCTAGTGACACTGCTTTTGGATTTGCTAACACCGTTACCGATGCTGGTACAACCAAAATATCAAGTAATGCTTCTGATAGAGGTAGTAAGCTTTTAGGTTTTGACTCTTCAGGTAACCTTGTAGCCGATCAAGAGATTGGTACATTTAAAGGTAACTGGGCTGCATCTACTGCTTATGTTGTTAGAGATATAATCAAAGACACAAACAACAACAACATATACATATGTAAAACTGCCCATACCTCAAGTGGAGCTGTCCCTATATCAACTAACACAGACGTAGCTAAATGGGATTTGCTAGTAGACGCAGCTTCAGCCAGTACGAGTGCGACAGCAGCAGCCAGTTCAGCTAGTGCAGCAGCTACTTCAGCTACATCAGCAGCCACTTCAGCTACATCATCAGCTACTTCAGCTACTTCTAGTGCATCAAGTGCTACAAGTAGTGCGTCAAGTGCGACGAGTTCAGCAAGTTCTGCCACCTCTTCAGCGAGTTCTGCTACGGCTAGTGCAGCGTCAGCGAGCGAAGCTTCAACTCATGCCTCCAATGCAGCAGCAAACTCAGGGCCGTACTATAGTGCAACCACTGGAACTAATACTTATGTCGCAACCCCTAATCCAGCACTAGTATCTTACGTTGAGGGGGTAGATATTATTTTAAAATTTGGTACTGGTAACACAGGAGCTACTACCCTTAATGTAAGTGGTCTGGGTGCTAAGGATCTAAAGAAAGCTGACGGTAGTGCATTTAGTAGTGGCGAACTAACTAGTGGTCAGATCCAGCACTTTGTATACAATGGGTCGGAGTTTAGGTTGATAGGCACTGTAGCTGCCACGGAAGACCTTATCAAGATAAATACCCTCGACATATTCCAGAACACAATCAATGACATGGCAGACCATTCAGACAATCTGTTAGAAACGGTGGATGGTTTTACTGATAACTTTCAAGATGGAAGCACACAAAACAATACAGCTTTTGATTTAAGTGGTAGCTCAGGCGTTACGCATGATAATAGTAATAAGGTATGGGGTAATACGGACGGGTCAACAAATCAGAACTCCGATAAAGATTATACAACTGAAAGTAATTACATTCAGCAAGAATGGGACGAAACGATTGTTGGTGCTAACGCAGTATTTACTAATGGCTCTGCAACTGTAACGACTAGTGGAACCTTCCCGACCAATGCAACGGCTGGACGTATCAGTCAGGACGGGACTAACTGGTATGCTATTAGCTCAAGAGATTCAGCGACACAGATTACTCTAGCAAGTAACTTTGCTCAATCCACCGTAACTGGCACTTTCACGATAAGGATGTCTCAGTTTACTGGCGGTGTTGTGAAGCTCTCTGATGCTAGTAGTTTTTTTCTTGGCGATGGCAGAGATGGCTCTGTAACGATAACGAGCGCAAAGAACATTAACACGGATGTGATAGGTTCTTCTCGCTCAACCAACGCTGACGGTATTGTCACAACTGTGTCAAGTGACCCTACGGGTACTTCCATTTCTGTGGCAAGTATCACAGGCTTTGCTGATGGAGATAAATTATTATTGATGAACCTACAGGGTGGGAGCGGTGACGTTGCTGATGTTGGAAACCACGAAATATTAACTGTGAACGGAACTCCTACAGGAACAACTATTAACGTGGTTGAAACAATTTCTAAGAGTTATGATGGTAGTTCTTTCGGGAGTCAGAAAGTTATTTGTCAACGCATACCGCAGTGGTCAACTGTGGCAGTTAACTCTGGTGGATCTATTACTTGTAGTGCCTTTGATGGGTCTAAGGGTGGTGTTGTGATTTGTTACGCCACTGGATCAATTACTCTAGCTTCAGGCACAACAATCCATGCTGACGCTAAAGGCTATAGAGGAAGTTTAAATTGGCAACCAACTAGTTATGGTCAGGGTTATTCTTATGTCGGAGAAGGTAGGACGGGTCAACAAACCTTAAGACAGCAAGCCGCTAATGATTGTGGTGGAGGGGCTGGAGGGAATACAAACGGTACTCACGGATGGGATGGCGGGGGTGCAGGAGGAGGTCATTCGTCTGCTGGCACAAACGGAGTAACTACATCATATGGCGGTACTGGAGGTAATGGTGGAAGCACTTGGGGTGATGCCGCTTTAACCCAAATAGGATTTGGTGGTGGCGGTGGTCAGGGAGGTCGTTATAGTTCTGCGGGGTCTACACTTGGGGGTGCTGGAGGTGGAGTAGTATATCTCATATGCGATACCCTAACAACCACAGCAGGTGGTCTAGTTCAAGCCAATGGACAAGACCATACTCTTTCGGCTGGCAACCAAAGTGGCTCTGGCGGTGGTGCGGGTGGAACTGTTTGGGTTGACGCAAACACAATTACAGCAGGTGCAAATGATATAAACTCTACTGGTGGAAGTGGTGGGACTGGGTTCTCAGGAACTCACGGAAACGGTGGTAACGGTGGTACTGGATTTGTTCGACTTCAATATACAACAATTAACTCGCAAAGTTTTGAAAATGATAGTGAGGAAAATTCGGTGTGCGATCCTGATCCAACTGGGTCAACCGGATCAACGGCAAGCACTGGAATGTCAACTAGCATTAATAGCTCCGAGTACGTCTCAGTAGCCGATAGCTACGCTCAATCAACCGATGTATCTGCTTGGTTAGACATTAACTCATCAGCCGTTACGGAAACGTTAAACTCACAGAATGCTTATTACTGGGTTATTTTTAGTGCCGCTTCAGCGTACGGAGCTAACACTGAAGTTAGCATATTCAACCAAACTGGTAGTGTATGGAGAACTATTGCGAAGAATAGCGGTGGTACTTGGCAATATAATAACAACGCCAGCCATGACGCAACTCAGACCTTAGTCAATAGCACAGTCAACGACATGCTTCATGCTGTCAGCCAAGCTATCTCTACTCAAGCAGCCAATCGAATGACAGGTACAGAAGCAGCAGCTATCTCCGATGCCGAATGGGCAGCTACAAATGGTTTTGCTACTTCAGACACTTTGCTCACACGTGGATTGACGCTATACAGTGCGAGTTCCTCTCAGAATCCAGAGGTATCTCAGTTTAGAGTTAACTACGACTCAGACAAACTTGACGGTACATTTCTTACGAGAGCTTTCGGTGGTACCAATATGCCTCCAGTTCCATCAGGAAATATAGACACAATGGTAGCCTTAATCATAGACAAGAGAACGACGGGGACACCTACCTATGAAGCATCATCAAACGGAGGTACTACTTGGACCGAGTTTAGTACATGGGTACACGAAGACTTGATGAGCAATGGATACACCAAAAGGATGGCAGAGATTGACGTATCGGCTCATTCGGGTGCGAGAACTAGTCCTTTAATTAGGATCAAGAATGGTTCTACTGGCGAAGACTATGATCTAAAAGCAATAGGTATTAAATATAAATAACAGGTGGGAAATAACAGGATACTCTTATTTCTTGGGAAGGAATGACTATGGCATTATCTAGACATATTAATCAGGTGAAGAAACACAGGGAGGCTGAGTTTGGTGAGAGCCAGTTTAAGTCACGGATTGACTTTAAGTTGTGGATAGATGATGACTTAAAGAAATGTGATGATCTTGCTAAGCTGAAAGCTCATGTTAAAACCTTTGAAGATTATATTGTTGATATGGTCTTCTCTAAAATGGGAATGAAGTAATGCCTAAGAAGAAGAAAAAGAAACCAGTTAGATACTAGGAGGTCAACATGAATGTATGCCAAAGATGTTTTAGCATTGTAGTCATAGATGTTCATGGTCACGAGCAATGTGCTGACTGTGGGTTTTATGTAAATGAATGTTGCCAAGGTGAGACTTGTGACAAAGGATGAATTGCGAGATATATTAGACTCTAAGCTAGATCCAATCATTAAGATAGTAGAGGACCATGAAACTATTTTAAGAGGGCAGTCTAGGCGTAATGGTATTGTTGGGGATGTTAACAAAGTTAAATGGTTAACTGGTGGTGGTATCTTTGCGTTGGTATGGAAAGCTTATGACTTCATGGCGAGTCTGAAATGAACGAAATAACTACAGTCATATCAGAGCTAGGAGTGCCTGTAGCTATGACAGTAGCTTGTGGTGCTTTGGTGTTCTTTCTTCTTAACTGGGTTAAGTCTACTCTCATAGGGACTATAGAAAGCATGGGTGATGAGATAAGGGAAGAGCTACAGAAGAATGAAAGGATAACTGTTAAGCTAATAGACAAGGTAGCTTTGATGCACTGGTCTGCCATAGAGCAGAGATGTGCTATAGAAGAATCACTCCACAACCCAGTAGACTACAGGCTATGGAGTGAAGCTACACATAAGCGGGAGGAATTGGAGCAGGGGATTAAGAAGAGGAATGGTAAGAGTTAATACCCATCAGTCATATGAGCTAACGGGAATACCTCTTTAACCATTAGCAATACTTTAGCCACTTCTCTTTTATGTTTCAAAGCTGAAAGCATTCTAATCTCTTGGAATGTAAATTGAGGATACAGCTCATCATCTTCCTTAACTTTAACTTGTTTGTTTCTTTTAATTACTACTTCACAATCTGTTGTCTGGCTATCAACAACCATGTAGTCCTTCAGACTCAGTTCTTTCCTGATCTCTTTCAGGTTCATCTTCTTTCTCCTCCTCTTCTAATCCTTTAGCTACTGACCAAAGGAAAGCATAGTTACATAAATCAATCATAGTGTCATAGACACTTTCATCTTTTACAGCACAAAAGCCTTTCTTGTAGAAAGATCCTAACCTGTATACTTTATCTAGCATCCTAATAAAGATCCCTTTATGAACTGATTCACCTAGTAATTCAACACCATTAAGGTTTCCCATAGCATCCTTAGGATCTCCATAGTCTTGGTTTTTGTCAAAGATAACCGCCCTCATGGAATCCACCCATGCATCAAACTTAATCATAAGCTTCTTCCTGCAAATTCTTTTAGCACTCATTTACGCCACTCCTTATACACTTCTTGAAATGAATAATAATCTAATGTGACAGGTAGTTGTCCTTTATCTATCCCTTCTACTAGATCTCCTAACGCTACTACTATTTGCCAATCACCTCTATCTTCTCTCATAAATAAAACTGGTTTATCTCCTTCCTTTTCTGCCTGTGATACAGTTTGATGCCAGAAGCTAGTGATGTCAGAGGGTAGTATTCTTTTCTTTCTTTTCACCTCTACACTTAAACCAGTTATACAGGTAATATCTGCACCACCCGTCCTAACTGATTCAAGGGATCTTGATACTTTTAACCCTGTCATCTTAGCTAAGATTGAACATACTTCTCTTTCTCCACTAGCACCTTTCTGTCTACTATTTACTTTTGGTTGACGATTTCGGGGGTATCGGTTTGGCTTCTTGTCCTTGATACTTTCCTTTTTTGGAGTAAGGTTTTTCACAATCACTTCCTTTGAAAAAGATTATCTGTGCTATACCGCCACCTACTTGAAGATCCACTATGAATCTACTATGGTTAGTTATCTCTAGGGTTAGATAGCCTTCCCAACCTGCTTCAATAACTGTGTTTTGTACGGCTATACCTAGTCTAGCATAAGTAGATTTATCTTTTACGAGACCTGTAATATTGTTAGGCATCTTAAACTTTTCCATAGTGTGAGCCAATACAAAACCATTAGGTTCTAATTGAAACACATCATCACTCTCAGTTTCGAGCCATTCAATCTTGTCTGGTTTTAGTGGTGTTATGAGGTTGGTGCTTTCTCTCCTGTCATTCTTGGCTCCCACTTGTCTGGAAAATTTACTACCTAACCTAACGTCATAGCCAAAACTAGATTGTCCATAGCTAGTGCCTTTAAAGCTAACCTTTTCTTTTTCATATGGCTCTACAATCTTTAATACTTTTATTTCTCTGTCACAAATAATGCTCATACAATCTCCTATTTAGGTTTAATAGATTTCCAGTTACTTGCTTCTATTTTCTGAGTAGACTTATTAAAAGGAACCTCCCACCTATATGGGTAGCTTCCATGTCTATTCTTTTCCAATTGTATATAGGTCTTTTCCTTGTCATATGATCTATCTAAAATGATGAACTGGTCAGCTTTCTGTAGTATCTTAATTGATCCCTGCACACCATCAGCCTTACCCTTATTGTCTCCTCTCCCTTGCTGAACTAATATCCAAAGCTTAATACCATACTTACCGCACACTTCCTTTAGTAGAGCTATATACCTACCATAAGTTACATATTCATTTTCCTTAGCTGATAAGGTATCAGGAAATACCTCCCCTAAGTAGTCAATGAAAACAACCTTAATATTATTAGATAAGGCAAACTTCTCGATCAATGAGACAGTAGTAGTTATGTCCTTAGCTTCATTACCTGT
>Ga0209645_1001530_pt1 | contig 11550 bp, 31 predicted proteins | sample ETNvirenome_6_30_FD_184070 | JGI IMG/M metagenome (GOLD analysis project Ga0209645, IMG submission 184070) | Marine viral communities from the Pacific Ocean - ETNP_6_30 (SPAdes) (version 2) | ecosystem: Environmental > Aquatic > Marine > Oceanic | place: Pacific Ocean | collected 2013-06-19
TACAAATTGAAGGGGAGATAGTATGCCAAATTGGTGTCAAAATGAAGTTTCCATTTATGGAGACAAAGAAGATATAGAAAAACTAAAAGCAGAGGTCTTTACTGTAGATGAAGTTACCAAGCAATCTTACTTGGATTTCAACAAAGTAGTACCAATGCCAAAAGAGTTAGAAGATAGTGTAAGTCCACCTAATGTTGTATCTGACGAATTTATCAGAATGAGAGACTTGCTAAAAGCTAATCCAAGTATTCAAAGTATTTGGGTAAATGGGCGACAGATCAAAGATGATGGGTGGTCAGAGAAATTTATAACTGAGAGCCAGTCAGAGATTTTGAAGAAAACTTATGGTGCAGATAATTGGTTTGATTGGAGAGTAACAAATTGGGGAACTAAGTGGGATATCGGTGGAGACAGCATAGATTTTTATGATGAAGATGACGATAGGATTGAGTTACACTTCGATACTGCTTGGAGTCCACCTGATGAAATCTATCAAGCACTTAGAGACAAATACGAAGATATAGAAATCACTTGGTTCTACCGAGAAGATGGTATGCAGTTTGCTGGATACATGGAGAGGAATTGGTAGATATGAATGTAGAAGAACTTATAAACGAATTACAGCAGATCAAGGATAAGACATTGTCTGTCAGGATACAACCACACTTTGATTGGGAAGAAGAAAATCTGTGGGTAGATGAAGTAGCAGTATTTGATAAAGGTACTACAGGATACGAAAGATTCGGAGAAGTAGTATTAGTAGGATATGAATAAAACGATTTGTACCAATCCATAAAAACTGATATACTGATAGTACACACAAAATTGAATAAGGAGAAATTGAATGGCATTTTTGAATATAGAAAATCTATATGCTGACATAAATAAAATCGACAAGAAATTGCTCAAGCGAGTAGCGAAAGGTAAGATTACAGAAAACTTTGGTCAATCTGATATTCGTAAACTAGAAGATAAATATTATAATCTTCTGCGTATGGATTGGGTATCAAGAAATATGCTAGAGACGTTTAGTGAATACTGTTCTACGATTGAGAATCAAGGCACTCAAGGATTTTTTGATAGTACAGCATGGACAGGTAAACCAGTCTTTATAAAAGTAAGTTGAAAGGAGAACAAGTTGGATAAAGCGATTTATAGTAAATGTTTGAATGGCTATGAACTTATTGAATATAATGGGAATAAAGATGGTGACTGGTGGCATAATGAATATTGCCCTGTTCTAGCTTGTGTTCCCACACCATATCAAGATGAGAATATGGAATATATTGATGGTGCTTGGAGAGATAAAGAGTATTATGAAGAAGTAAAAGTAAATTGAATAGGAGTAACAATATGAAATACAATGCAATAGATCGGAAAGTAACTGAACAGTTGATGGAGAAATTCCTAGACACGCAGTCGCACGAAGATATAGGTAAGTACATAGAATATAATGGTCATGGAGACTACGAAGAACTAGAAGATTGTGAGTGGGATAATGAATGGGGAGAGTATATGAATCCCGATAACTTGTACGAGTTAGCTATGGATTGTCTAAACGATATGCCAAGTGAACTTTGGAGTTTGGTAGATATGGAACGAGAATGGCTAAAGTTTATGATTGAGAAAGGTTAGAAGATGAGTTGGATAGTAAAGAGAGACTACACAGAAGATGGAGTAGTTGGTCTGAATGGAGACCAATACTTACTAACTGATACTGGAGACTTGATGGAGTTTCAAGAGAGAGAAGAAGCTGTGTCATTCTTAGTAGATGTTGGTATAGACCTGACTGTAGATGATGGTATTACCATAGAGCAGAAACAGTAAAACGATTTTACAGGTTAGCTTATAAATGCTATACTGTAAGTACACAAAATTGAAATTGAAAGGATTTGAATTGATTAGGAAAATCAAAAGGTCACAGGTGTCAGATATGTTGGCACGAAACAAGAGAATTTTTGGTGCTAAGTTTATGAAGAAAAACGAAGAACTTAGAACTGGTAGTTTCAAACTTGGTGTTACTAAGTACCTATCTGGTGGCAAACTAAAATATGATCCAATAGAAAAAGGATTGATTCCTGTATTTGATATGAATATAAATGAATACAGAATGATAAACCTAAACACTCTGATAGAACTTACTATCAAAGGGGAGAAAATCGAGATAGAAGATGACTAATGAATACAGAAAGAATATGTTGATTGAAAACCTAACTGAAAACCAGTATGATACAATTCTAATTATGTTAGAAGAACTTGAAGATAGAAATATCATAGATGAGAACATTAGAGTAATGGATTATAAGAGAGAAGAAGCATGAGAGAACTAACAGAAAACCAAAAGAAACTTATTAGGAATGAAGTCCTAAGAAACAAACTACTTGGATATGAAAATCCTTTTGAGATAGCTTCTAATGTATTTTTCAAGATACAGGAAATGAATGATTTTGAAACTTACTTTGATAATGTACAGTCTTATCTAGCTGACCTAAAAGAAGAAGCATACAGGAGAGAGTTTATGCCTAAAGAGTTTGGATATAAATAAAAGTGTGGGGAAGTAGAAAGAGTTTATGAATTGTACAGTATGTAGAACACGAAACACAATAACTGATTATAGTATCACTACAGTAACAAAACACAAAAGAACTAAAGAAGTGTATTGTAAAGAATGTCTAACAGACATAGCTAAAAAATCTAATGTGTGGAGTCATAAGAATAATATGCCAAAACTAAGAGATACTAAAATAGATAAATACAATGAAACTATAAACGATTATAGATTTATTCCCATAGCTTTTAGAATGAAAATAAACCAACAAACAGGAGAAGTAATTACATTCAATGAAAGAGCAATGAAACTTGATTACACTCTCTACAATAATGACAAGTAGTTTACAAACAGTATAGAAGATTATTATAGTTATACTAAATTTACTTCTAGTCGAAGAAATAATTTCAGATAAAATTGAGATTGAGTAAATATGAATTATAAAATAGAGTTAGATTGTCGGAACAGGGAAGCTAAGGAAAACGTTTTGTCAATATTGGGTAAAGAATGTTATACTATGGTTAGTCCTAAGATAAAGATAACAGGGATAGATCAAGGAATGATAGTGGAACAGTCTACTATGTACTTGGAACAGAGTTAGGAAGCACTAGTTATATTACTATTGGTTATTCAAACTGATAGTGTTCTCCTAATCAAGCCCACACTAAGAGTTAATGTGTTTGGTGTGGGTTATTTACAAAACGATTTTATCAATCCTTGAAAATATGTTATGATTAGGGTATAAACGAAATTGATAAGGAACATTATGAAATTGAAATTTAGTAAAGACAATAACACTAAGCTTAAAGCTATAAAAGAATGGTCGCCAATAGATAAACCTAGAGTATACAGCTTTAGCTTATTGAGTGGGTTTAGTTGCCCTAAGGCATTAGATTGTCAGACCTATGCGATAGAAGATAAAGTAACAGGTAAGAGAACTGTATTAGATGGCAAGTATTCTAAGTTTAGGTGTTTCTCTGCAAGTCAAGAAGCACAATATGATGACACTTATAAACAGAGAAAACATAATTTTGATCTACTTAGAAAACAAAATGACTATATGGATATGGCTGAATTGATTTTAGATAGCTTACCTGTAGACGCAGATTATATAAGAGTTCACGTTGCAGGAGATTTTTTCTCAAGCGATTATATGTTAGCTTGGTATCTAGTAGCTAGAATAAATCCTAATATACAGTTTTACGCTTATACTAAAAGCATAGGTTATGTAGTAGAAAATGCCAGTCATAAACCCGATAACTTTAGAATAGTGGCAAGTTATGGAAGTAAAGAAGATGCACTAATTGGAGAACATGAGTTAGATTCTGCTAAGGTTATTTTACATCCTAGCGAACGTGGGAACTTACCGATTGATAAAAATGAATATCACGCTGTGAATGAAGTGGGAAGCTTTGCCTTACTGTTGCATGGAGTTCAAAAACAAGGTTCAGAATCAAGTAAAGCGATCAAGAGAATGAATAAAGAAGGTATAAAATATTCATACTCTAAGAAGTAAGAAAACGATTTTACAGATCGCTAAAATAATGTTATACTTATAGTATACAAAGTAAATAAAGTTGGGTAGGTTTTATTGTTCCCCTACCCGACTATCCAAAAAATACCTAAAGTAGGATATATCAGAATATATATATATCGGAAATTTTACGATCAATACTATAGACAATTTATAAAGAAATAGTATAATTGAATTGTAGGCTATCTAAACAGCCTATCCTTTCAATTTTGTGAAGCCCCATTTAGTAATAAGTGGGGTTTCTTATTTAAGATAAAACGATTTTACGAATCCTTGAAATAATGATATACTGGAAGTATACAAATTGAAAAGGAGACAATATGAGTACAAGATCATTTATAATGAAACAGGTAAGTGCAGAGAATGAGGAAGGCACTTGGGCGAAGGGAACCTATCACCACTGGGACGGCTATCCTAATGGAGCCGTACACGAAACATTAAAGAACGGATTTAAGAAGGGTGGTTGGGAGTTCGTAGAAGAAACCTTGAAACATTCATGGAGTGCTATTTGGAATAACGACTGTCATTGTTGTGGAACTATGGAAGATGGAAGGAAGGAAGATGTAAGCTATCTACCACTAAACCCCAATGACGATATGGGAGCCGAGTATATGTATGTGTTCGCAAGGGAAGGATTTGATACAAGGGTATTTACAATGGAAGGAGCCGATCAATATGATTGTGTAGACTGGTTGAAGGTATACGAAGGAAGTTGGGATAGTAGCGATTGGAAGCTGATTGAACAAACTCAACTACACACAGAGAACACCGACTATATAACCGATCATATGTTAAGCGGTATTCTTAGGTATAAGTAAAAACGATTTTACAGATTCGTAAAAATAATGCTATACTGGGAGTATCCCAAAACAAAACAAGAGGAGAATTGAACATGAGTACAAGCAAGAACAGAACATACAATATTACTGTATCGGATAATGAACAGAACCTATACGATTTAGGCTTTGAAGCTGATTATCTTATTGATGAGATGGTAGAACTGACTTATCAAACTGGTACAGTTTGGCTATACAGCGAGGATGCACACAGAGATTATATAAGAGAAAAAATGAGTATAAAGGAAATACTAGACGAATGTAATAATCTAGGTGTAGACCTTGCCGAGTTTGAGATAGATAACTAGAAGGAAGGAGAAAACCCCCCACCTTAAAAGGTGGGGAGGGAAGGAACAAAAAAATGTACGAAAAAGCACACTTTGATGAATATGGAAATATGATCCTATGGCAAGATTTAGATTGGGTTCTAACTGTGTACAAAGCAGAACAAAAGAAAAACGATTTTGATGAATCGATAAAAAATGCTATAGTAGAATCAGAACCAAAACAAAATTGAAAGGAATTTATATGGCATATGTAATGTGTAAGAATTGCGAAACTTTACTAGACAGTATAGACGCAACACCAACGCAAGAATTTAATTGGCTTTGTGAATGGTGCGAATAAGATCAAAAAATAAAAACAATATTAGAAGGAACAAATAAGATGTTACAAGAAAAAACTAAATACGATTTTAGAACATGGCTAGAAGATTACAATAACGGAGAAATTGCGAAGCAATACAGTCTGCAAGGTATCGAAGAAATTTTTAATTACCTTGAAGGGTTACAAGATGAGGGCGACGAGTTGATAAAGGAGTTATCCCCTTATGATATAAGAATAATTTTCAACGAGTATGGAAGCGAAGAAGAAGCCCTTTTTGATGGCTTTGGAATGAGTGAAGAAGAATTTGAAGATGAACTTGAAGGTTTTACAGTTCGAGAAGCACTAGAACACATACTGGAACGAGACGACGAAGCAAGTAGAAACGGAAGGCGTAGCGAGATTATTGACGTTTTTACTGATCAGCACAAAATTATTATAGCGAATTGGATAAATCATTAAAACGATTTTACCGATTTGTAAAAAGCTGATATAGTATAGTTATAACAAAAAAATTGATAAGGAGTTTAAATTGAGTACAGATAAAAGACAAATGAAAATAGACTATAATGGGAACGTGTTACACGATCCGATTGACACTACTGGCTACAAAGTAAAAGTTATACGAGGAACTGTCGCGCCTCAACATTTTTGGCACGACCTAAAAATAGATACAGGCACTATTACACCTGTACTAGTTGATCATTCCAAATATAAAAAGCTATTACAAAAAGCATTTGTACACAATGCCAAAAAATAACAATCTATAAAAAATGCTAGCGAGTCGGTGAGGTTTCTATTATTTCCCTCACCGACTCGACCTCCAAAAATCTAACTCAAAAAATTTTTATACATAATCAGGATATATCCATCAATATATATATATCGGTATTTGGCATGGTATATTTATTAATTCGGAGCGTGTTAGCTTTTTTGATAAGTGCGTTTATACATCAAAGTTAAAACGATTTTACGGGCTTGTATAATTCCTGTATGATAGAGGTATACAAGTTGAAAAGGAATAAAAATGAACATTCAAGAATTAAATAAAAAACAACCAATCGCGATCAGCGTATGGCAGGTGCATGATTATGTAAACTCGCTTATAAATCAAGTCATGGGTATGCAATACGATCAAGCCCCGCCCGCGGATGCTGAGGAATTGCTGGAGCGTTTAGACGGTGCAGATCACCCGCAACAAATCGGAAAATTAATCAAAGTTTTAAAGGAGCTTGAATCTGAAATTAAAATACTAGCAAAGCAGACTTATCAAAAGCAGAATGCGATCCGCGCTTGGAATGTTCCGGAGGCGGGAGATTGGAACATCGGAATCGCCTTTGATTCTTTATCTGATTACCCATCCGGCGGGATGGGTTATGATAGGTAACACGCCACGAGAGCCCCGCCGATTTGGCGGGGTGGTGTAGAGGTACCAGCCAGCGAACCGGAACCCCTGAAAACGCAAGCCAGCCCAGCAAATCCAACAACCAGCAAGCCAGCCAGCCAAAGCCCAGCCAATCCAACGCGAAAGCCGGGCGGGTGCCTGCCAGCCTGCCAGCCCTTCCAGCCCCCGGTTGTACCAAACCCACCCCTTTTGCATATAAAGGTACCATAGATAATTGAAAAAAAAGTAAAAAATTCAGATATTTTGAGAGTGGTTAAATATAATTATATTAAAACAAAAGCCCTACTTGTTTCCAAGTAGGACTATTGCTCTGATAAAGAGGGATTAGAGTTATGAGTAAACTCTACATTTATAATACTATCAGTATAATATTATAAATGTCAACAGGTATGTGGGGGGAAACAGATGGAAGATATAAAAATGTTTATATTTGTTTTTATCTTTATTGTGATATTGATGGGTGTTGTAGCGGTGATGGTGTGATAGATTCATTGTTTGCATTAGAGAATACATTTAAAGAGTGGACAGTGTCATTAGAGTTCATGACAGGTACCTGTATGATCTTAGTTATCAATCTGATAGATTACTTAAGAGCTTAGTCGTTGTGAGGTTTGGAATACCAACCATCACCTTTATAAAGGATAGTGGGTGGGCTAAATTGTCGTATAGCTTGTTTCTTATTACAGTGTATACATTTTATTTTAGTATTATCGTTAAACCTTTCTACCTTAGAGAATGATTCATCACATTTACTACAATGGTATACATATGTAGGCATGTTAAAGTCCTAACCAATCGTGATCAGGTTTAGGAGCATCGGGAGGACAGTCATCTATTGTTCCAGAGAATCGTGGTGTAAGATGAGAGTCTCTAGTAGTCTTTGTTGGTTTAAATAAGGTGGGGTCCATGTGTAGGTATATAGGTTGGCTATCGGCATGATAAGCACCAAGAGTATTGAATTGAAAGAACTCAATAGCTTCTTCATAAGACATATCATTCTTCATAAGAATCTGTATGCACATGTTATAGTCATATACTGCAACCATAGTGCCACCAAAACCTTCTGCAATACCTAAGAAGGCTTCATCATAACCATCAACAGTTATAAGCTCTTCTACGCCCATCTCCTCAGCAAAGTCTTCTATTCTTTTATATGTATCTTTCATAGTATTTCTCTTAGGCAGAACCTCGTAATTAATTAATAAACCAAAAAAAAATTCAACTATATGATCCTGCCTGTAATTATTATATCTAAGAATCTTGAGTTGGTCTACCCATAAACCAAGAATGTGGTTTTATATTAGGAAAATTATCTCTTACATTATAAGATATGGTATTAGATTCATTTACACAGTCATAACAAACTAGGTTACCACCTACATTAAAAAATGGCTTATATTCTTTAGGGTATGATTTTACACACTGAAAACACTCTATAGGTGTCTCTATGTTATCGAATCTGTGAAAATATGTCCAAGTATCTACCAAGCAATCTGTCTTTCTGTAGTAGCCTTGTCCTGTAAGTCTTTAACCTTTTTCTCGGCTTTAGAAAGAATAGCATGAGTTTTTTGATCCTTCCAGTTAAGAAAATTAAATCTCTTAATATCATATTCCCTTCTTATCTTCTTTCTATTAGTATAAGCTACACCTATCAAAGCAGCTAAACCTACAACAGCTACAGCTCCTATTTCTTTCTTTGTCCTGTTATCCATGTGTCCTCCAAAATCCTAATCTTATACCGCAATCTACGAATAGTTACATCTTTAAAATACTTTAAAGATAATAATGCTATTAACCATATTATATTGATTATTATAAATTTTTCATCCATCGCTTTGCCGTAGGCAATCTGCTCCCTTGGGGGCTTATTTATATCGTTGGTACATTTATATTATAACAAAGACTAAAAAATTTTGCTTAATAGGGGTCGGCGACTGATATCACCTAAAATATATTCTCATAATTACGAATACAATAATAGAAGTAGCTAAAAAGATAGTTAGCTGATGTCCGAAGGTCCACTCAAATTCACTCATTTCTTCCACCTTGTATACTTCTATACCAACTTTGAGGAGGTCTACCCCAAGTTCTCTCTACAGGAGTACCACAATCTTCACACACTTTGAGGTCTATTGAATTAGTGTCAACATTATATTTGTATAAAAATTTCTTAACATCGCCAATACCACAAGGGGTACATTTATATTTTATGATAGGCATTAGATAAATCTCCCTACCAATGCCTCTAAAATGCTTTTCTGAGCCCCTGTAACCATTTCTTTAGGCTCTCCATCCACAAAGATTATGAAGGTAGGTATTGATCTAACCTGATAAGTTTCGGCTAGACTAGGGTTAGAGTCTATGTCTACCTTACCTACTAAAAGTTTCCCAGTATTTTTTTGGGAAATTTCTTCAACCGCGGGTGCAATCATTTTACAAGGTCCACACCAATCAGCCCAAAAGTCTACTAAGACGGGGACATCTGAGTTATTTATAATGTCGTGAAAAGTTTCTTCTGTAAAATTTGTTAATGTCATATGTAATTATACTAACAGTTCATTGAATATCAGAAACTTGTTACAAGTCCAAGTCGATATTTTTTGAATGCTTGTTCAACTGATTCTTTATTGTCCTGACCCCATACAGCTAGCATAGAACCAGCTCCTGCACTATTCTTACCTGTAGTCCCATCAGGCTTTAAAAACCTAAGTCTACCTTTGAAAAAAGCGATCGCATCAGAGTATCTAACGATTTCATGAAACCACTTTGTGTCAGTTCTAGCAAACACAAGGGCTATTCCTCTACCTCCGGATTGAGCATGGGTAGCCAATTTACTAAGCCATGCAGGTGTATCTAAACCGTAAGGAGGGTTCATAAACACATTGTCGGCTGTATCCCACGGAGTAAGAAGTCCGTTTTGTTCAAACGTAAGAAACTTCTTAGCGGGAACAGTTCTAAAACTGCCCTCTGGAGGAGCACACGGATCAAGATCAAAGTCTATATTTAGTTGGTCAAACAATATCGGCGGTGTGTACCACTCCTTTGATTCATTGTGTGTGGACTCATGTGTAAACCCACGACTAGGCATCCTTTATCTCCTTACACAATTCGTTAATATAGTATGTCTGTGTTAACGATAAAGCCATAGCTGTAAGCTGATCTGTACCGTAAACATCAATTCCTATATCTTTTCCCTTACTGGAAAGTAAATCTTTATACTCTACAAAGACTTTCCAAATTGGATCATTTTGATCTATCATAATAATCTTTCTCCTGCTTTTTCTCTTCTTGTGTCCAAACAGCTTCAGAAGATTTCCTCATGCTGCTTTTACCACTAACTACTAATTTACGTTTTGTTCTCATCTCACCAAGAATAAATTCATCTAATCCGTATTTTTTTATGTTTTTGATATCAGAATCGTTAACTTCTACGAGATAAGTGCTTGTAATCCGCATTATCGGTCCCATATCGTTCTCCTATTTTTTGCGGGGGCTTCCGCCCCCACACTTATTAGCTTGCTACATCTACGCTACTGTAAGCCTTAGAAACCTTATTGTTCCACCAACTAGGCATTTTAGCAGTTAACATAGACGCTTTACCATAATGATAGTCTACCATATAAACTTTTTTTCGGGTATCCCCCCTCATAGCAGAGAATTTTTGGTAAGCATCATTAATTTCGGGGGCAAACTCTTGTCGAGCTCCCCTCAAATGAAGCATTGTAGGTCTTTTCATAAGAACTAAATCAGCATCCATCATTATCTGAATGTCTAACTGTCTGCTCTGTTGATGTATAAATATCAATAAGTGGTCTTTATGCCTACATATCGCAATTAACTTCAACCATTCTTTGTTAGATTTAGACATAGCATCTCGTGATCCTGCAATAAAAGCTGCCTCATCACAAACAATTATACTAGGTTTTAGCATAGACACTTGAGACAAATCAGTTACATGTTGTAACCCACCTCTACCGAACCCTCTCTTAGGAAAGACTGCTCGTGCTTCTGCGGGTATCCCTAGGGCAGCAATCTTCTTTCGAGTCTTTTTAGCCATCTCTTGTGCTATCCACCAACCTAAAGCAGACTTACCTTCACCTCGGTGACCATTGATAACTACAACTCCTTGTGTTGGAACACTTCCCCAACCTATACCTCTTGAACGTTTAACCATTATAATTCCTTTCAATTACATGTTTTTAATTAGGTTATATAACTAGTATAGCATTAATATAAACAGTTAGTCAAATCGTTTTACATTTACGAGGGTTTTTCAAACAGTTAGGGTAAACTACTAGGAATATTAGAAACCATAAGGGAAACCTTTAAGGAAGGGTTAAGGAAGTTAAAAAGGTTAATTAAATATATATATTAATTAATAGTTATTAATGTATTAATTAATTAAAGGCGTTTTTCTAAAAATTCTAAGTTTGGTAGTATAATAGTTTGTAAACATATCTAGATCGAGAGGAGAGGTATTGAATATGAAAATAAGAAAACCAGATTTTTGGAAAATAATAAAGACAACTTTTAATGTATTTTTAACCACTTTATCTGTAGGGATGATATTAACAGGAAGCTTAGGTTTATTTCTAGCTTATATGAACCCAATTCCTTGGGTAGC
>Ga0209645_1001531_pt1 | contig 11544 bp, 10 predicted proteins | sample ETNvirenome_6_30_FD_184070 | JGI IMG/M metagenome (GOLD analysis project Ga0209645, IMG submission 184070) | Marine viral communities from the Pacific Ocean - ETNP_6_30 (SPAdes) (version 2) | ecosystem: Environmental > Aquatic > Marine > Oceanic | place: Pacific Ocean | collected 2013-06-19
CGCAATGTACTTCAAGGTCACCTCTTCAGCGACACTAACAGCTGGTCGCACTCTCACCATCGCACCCAATACTATTTCTCGTGTAATGTTTATCGAGAATGCCACCACGGGTTCGCAAGTAATCACCATCTCACAAGGAACCGGAGGAAACGTCGCCATCGCAAATGGCAAGACGGCGGTAGTGTATCTGGACGGTGCAGGTTCTGGTGCGGCAGTAGTAGATGCTATGGCGCTAGTCGATCCCGGCATTAACGACACGCTGGCGGAGACGCTGGTTGCAGGCAACACCACTGGTGGTACAGACATTCAGTTTAGCGCTGGAGACAACATTACTAATGCGTCTGGCGATTTTACAATTGATATTGCTGGAGATTTAATACTGGACGCTGACGGCGGCGACATAAGATTCCTCGACGGCGGCACAGAGTTTGGCAGAGTCTTTGGCTCCTCAAATAATTTTTATATCCAAGCTCGTCAAACCGACAAAGACATGATTTTTCAAGGGATTGACGACGGCTCGACAATATCGGCCCTAACCCTTGATATGTCTAATTCAGGTGCCGCTACGTTCAATGGAAACCTTACAGTCAATGGTGCAGATGTAACTGTTACAGCTAATATTAAACACGCAGGCGACACAGACACCTATTACGGTTTTCATGGAAATGATTTGTGGCGAGTTGTAACTGGCGGCACAGAAAGACTTGAAGCAAGTAACAGTGGAATTATTATTAACGATAGTGGTGCAGATGCTGACTTCCGTGTTGAGTCTGATAGCAACGCTAATATGCTATTCGTTGACGCTGGTAATGATGCTGTTGCTTTAGGCACGACAGATATTGACAACCAAAATAATAGCGCAGGATCATCGGCTGACAACGGACTTGCATACAACTTGGGTTCCGGTGGATATCTTAGTGTTGCTCGATATGGCGGAGTTGTTGCCTACCTTAACAGGACAGATTCGGACGGGACAATTTTAGATATTCGTAAGGATGGCTCAACTGTAGGCACCTTGGGGGCTAATACTGCGCGTTTCTTTATCCACAATAACTACGGAACCGGCTCTGGCCTCCGCTTCGATAATGCCTTTATAACACCGTCCAGTGCGACTGGAGCGGCTGAAGATAATACAACAGACTTGGGATCTTCTAGCGCACGCTTCAAAGACTTCTATCTATCAGGCACTGCTTTAATAAAAGGAAGTGTTCCTCGTGTCACGCTTAATGATACAGACGGGACAAATACTATAGGAGACATACGCCAACTTAGTGATGCCATAGTTATTAAGGCTAGGAACGACAGCTCTAACGGTGTAATTAAGTTTAATGGAGACAACGGAACAACAGAAACTGAGTACGCCAGATTTGAGGCTACTGGTGTGTTTAGTAGCAAATTAGGTGCAGTCTTTAATGAGGATAGTGCCGACGTAGACTTCCGCGTTGAGTCTAACAACCAAACTCACGCCATCTTTGTAGATGCAGGAAACGATACGGTCAACATCAATCGGTCATCTGGTCCTGCGGCCTTGAATGTGCAGTCTGATAGTGGTGCGGATGGCATTGCCGTTTACGGGCGCTCTTCTGACAATATTAGTCAGATTACTATGTATAACTCAAGTGGCACAGGACTGTCTCAGCTTCAAACACGCCCACAGTATTTTGATATTAGATCACTTGCAGACGTTCCTGTAATCATAAGTCCTAATTCTTCGGGTAAGTTTTATGTTTACAGCGGTGAAACGGTTGTAAATGAAAACAGTGCAGATCATGACTTCCGCGTTGAGTCTGACGCTAATACCCATGCGTTTTTCGTAGAGGGAAGCACGTCCAACGTAGGCATCAACACGCCATCTAACTTGCTTGATACTTCATTCCAAGTTTACACGCAGGCCACTTCTGCTATCACCCCACTGATTAAGTTGCAAGGTAATCACTCATCGAACGACAGCTCTGAGGGTACGTCGATTGACTTTGTGGAGAGTGGCGATCAAACCGCTGTTGGTTCTCGAATTATCGGTACTCGTGCGGCGTCTGGCGCAAATATGGACCTACGGTTCCATACAGGCCGCGACAATTTTGCAATGATTATTGACCAGTCCCAATACGTTGGGATGGGAACAGATGATCCTCTGACGCCGTTACATCTCAAATCAACCGGCGCAGGCGAGATGCTTCGCATCGAAAGCACTGATGGAAGCGCGACAGACGGACCTATTCTAGGGTTGTTCCGTAACAGCGGCTCCCCCGCAGACGGTGATGGTCTAGGAGCTATTAACTTTTACGGAGAAGACTCCGTAGGTAATATTACGACCTATGGTCAGATTCGGGTGGAGTCTTCGGACGTTTCAAATGGTACGGAAGATGGCTTGATGTCTATTCGTACTATTATAAATGGTACGGATACTGCGCGCATTAACTTAAAATCAGAGGAAGCTGTTTTTAACGAAAGCGGTGTAGACACCGACTTCCGTGTTGAGTCTAACGGCAACACCCATATGCTCTTTGTGGATGCGGGGAATGATCGCGTTGGCGTGGGAACATCTGCCCCAGCCACAACACTAAACATAGCAAGTGGAGTTAATGACACTGCCACAACGCTTCGCATTGAAAATACTGATACTTCTATTACAACGGATCAAGAAGTAAACGCAATAGAGTTCTACACTAATGACGGCTCTGCTAATGGCACAGGCGTTTCTGCAAAGATTGCTCAAATTGCGGCAAACCCCGGCAACCAATATGACCTAGCGTTTTACACTTACAACACCTCGTTAGCTGAGGCGATGAGACTGGTAGAAAACGGAAATATGGGGGTGGGCGAGTCAAATCCCGTAGCAAAACTTCATGTAAAAACCTCTGATAGTGGCGCCACACCAAACGGTAACGCAGATGATTTGTTTGTCGAAAATTCTGGTAATGCCGGAATAACAATTGGCTCTGGCAGTTCAAGTGCGGGACAAATTAGATTTGCGGATAGTGAGTCGTCGGGCAGGGGTATTGTCTATTACGATCAATCTAGTGATTTGATGGCCTTGTACACGGCAGGTGCTGAAAGATTTAGAATTACTGCGGCATCAGCAGTATTTAACGAGGACAGTAACGACCAAGACTTCCGCGTTGAGTCTGACAGCTACACTCATGCGATATTTGTTGATGCGGGTAGTAATGAAGTAGGTATTTTCCAAAGCTCTCCTGAGTATTGGCTAGATGTGGGAAGCCCAACCGGTGCGCCAATTGGCGGCAAGGTAATGCGTCTTAACTCTAGCGGAGATACGATATTTTCACTCTCTCGTGCTAGTTCAAGTATTTTTTCTATTAGAAACAACAGCACCCTTTACACCGCATTATCTAGTAATAACAGCGCAGATTTAATGCTTGGCTATGGCACAGGCGATGCTGGCGCTATTAATGACCATCTGCGTTTTCAATCTGCGGAGACGATATTTAACAACGACGGTGCTGACCGCGACTTCCGCGTTGAGTCTGATGGCAATACTCATGCTTTGTTTGTGGATGCGGGGAATGGCCACGTAAATATCAACACAAGTGCGGATGCTGGTGGAACATTAAACGTCGCGGGGGATATTTTTAACGATCTTGGTGGTAATAAGTATTTCAGACAAGCAAAATATATTGATCCTCGTGGTGCTAGTGACGGTGTTTTCGCGGGCTATCTGTTACTTGTGCCGTATAACAGTGGTTCTCCCGCTACTGGCGCGGCTATGGAAGGGACGTTTATAGCGTCTCGCGGCAACTCCGGCACAGGTAATGGACCTTCCAGATGTCAAGTATGGTGTTCTGCGGTATACACAACCACTTTAGGTTGGTTCAAAAAAGAAGGTGCAGACCAGTATTTCGAACGTCTTGTGCGAGTAACTTATAGTGGCACGGAGTACATGGCGCTTGAGTTTGCCCAGACTAACGGCGGCCCAGTTAACGGCATTTACTTTGAAGGTTGGTCACTCCGCGCAGACAGCAATTTCTTGTATATGGTAAGAGATACAGAAATTACTGGTAGCGTAGTTGCGTTTGATAAACCTCATCCTTATCACTATATAGAAAGCGATGCCAATCAACAATTTAATTACGGCGTTACATTTAACGAGGCTGGAGGAGACCACGACTTCCGCGTTGAGTCTGACAACGACGTTAATGCGATTTTTGTAAATGCTGGCAGTGATGTCGTTTGTTTCGGTACGACTTCAGGGACAGGGGTTGCTGTACAAAATGCCGATCAAGGGGCACAAATTACTGTTGGCGGTAGGCTTTTTACTTGTTCAACTGATCATCACGATTTCAATAGAACAAATAATGGTGACGTTATAAGGTTTAGACACAGCGCAAACATTGTTGGATCTATTAGTGTTACAAGTAGCGGAACAGCCTATAACACCACTTCAGATGCTCGACTAAAAGAAAACATTGCAGATGCAGACGATGCTGGCGAGTTAATTGACGCTATCCAAGTCCGTCAGTTTGACTGGATTGCAGACGGCGAACATCAGCGTTACGGCATGGTGGCTCAAGAGCTAAACACGGTCGCACCTGAAGCCGTATCTGAAGACGAAACCGAAGACGACATGATGGCAGTGGACTACTCAAAGCTAGTACCCATGCTCATTAAAGAAATACAATCCCTACGTGCGCGAGTCGCACAACTCGAATCCAACTAAGGAGATAGCAAAATGGCAATCACTAACACTTGGTCAGTATCAAACATGGTCCACCAAGACTCAGACGGCGGTGTAATCACTGTGTACTGGTCAATGGTGGCATCTGATGGCACTTACTCAGCAACAGAAGGCGGCAAGCTACGTTTGACGCCAGATCCTTCAAGCCCAGACTACATTCCGTATGCTGATCTTACTGAGGACGACGTTCTTGGTTGGGTATACAACAGTCTGATTGAAGGCGACGAAACTGCCGACGAAGCTAAGGCTCGCGTCGAAGCAGACCGTGATGCCAAGGTGCAAGGTCAAATTGACCGTGCCGCCAGCCAGTCTGACGGAGTGCCTTGGTCCTCATAAACCTTAACCACAACTAGGAGTAACGACGATGGGAAAAAATGAAAAGACCCCAATCACCGTGAATGACAAACAATACTTTGTTGAAGATTTTAACGATCAACAACAAGCTATGGTTAATCACATCACAGATCTTGATCGCAAAATATCTAATGCGCGATTTAACTTAGACCAGCTTGCGTTTGGCCGAGAAGCCTTTGTAAGTGCTCTTGCTCAGACCCTGAGCGGTGCTGAGGAGATCTCTGATGAGGACTACGAAGAAGTATCTACTGATACTGTTAATTAGTGTTGCCAGTCCTGCCTTCGGGCAGGATACCCCTGAGGTAGATCCTGTGCCTGAGGTGGACCCCCCGCCAGTTAGAGATGACGGTGAGTTTGAACCGGGCACCGATGACAATGGGGATGGCACGAACATTGAGGGCGACCTTAATACGTCAAACTCAAACAACAACAACGTCAACAAAACATACAACGGCGCTGGATCTGGCAGACAAATGCCTGCAAGCACAGCTGTAGCGCCGAGCTTGATGAGCACAGGGCAACAGTCTTGCCTTAAGTCCTTGTCGGGTGGTGTACAGCTTGTTGGCTTTGGCGTCTCGTCTGGTTTATATCGCCAAGATGAAGAGTGCAATCGCAGGCTAAATGCCATCACCCTATCTAATATGGGCATGAAGGTAGCAAGCGTCAGTCTGATGTGCCAAAACGCACAGGTCTGGCGGGCTATGTTCATGAGTGCAACTCCGTGCCCGATTATCAGGGCAGGCAAGTTGGTCGTTGGTAAGAATGCTCTGCTAGAAATTAAGAAGAATCCAGACATGTGGATTCCAGATTATGAAGAGGATAGAGCTTTTTACGATCAGCTTTTAGCCGGAGGGGGTGATGACAGCGGTGATCAGGAGTCTAATAGCGGTAGTCTTAGTGATCGCTTCCGTACCACTAAACGCGACAGAGATTGATGATCTGGTGAACACGTCCCAGAACATTCGAGACACGTTCGCCTATGGCATAAAAACTATTGCAGGTGGCGCATCTTACGCTGGTGAGGGTTACATAGCACCCGCTATGGCTGAAAACGGCCATATCAGTAAAGAGCAACAAGATGCTTACAATGCCGCAGTAGCCGCAGTTCAGGCGGCCACATACAGTTACGACCCCGGTGCCGACCAATACTTTCAGGACCAAGCAGATCAGGCGATGGACACTGTGTCAGAAATGATTGACGCATACGTTGAGGCGGCCCAGCAAATTATTATGGTTGCAACTGTTAATGAGATGGCGCAGGACGCGCAATCTGCACCTGATCAAAGAGAGGCTATGGCCCTTCAAGAGTTTATGGGTGCCAATGACGTGTCGCTTCAAGACGAGGATATCGAAACGTACAACACTGCTTTGTCCAATACTGAGAATGCAATTCAAGTAGCGGCGGCTTATATGGCAGTGGTAAACGACGAGAACTTGCTTGATCAGGCAGACAATATGGCCAGAGAGTTCAACGTAACTTTTGAAGAGGCCGCATCTATTTTCTTTGACCTAGACACAACAGCGGTCTGGGTGTCGTTTGACGACGGAGCCACGATACAGGGACTGCAAGTAGGCAATTACTTTGTGACTGCACCAGAAGTGCTTACTAGAGCAGAGACAGAGGAATTTTGGATCACCAGCCCAGAAGGTGGCTGTTGGTTTGCTGAGAATCAAGAGGAGTGCTTGAACGGTGGCCCTTGAAGATTTAGAGCTTAATGTCGGCGACACGTCCATCAAGGGCGTTTGGATCGCTATTGTTATCAGTTTTGGCTCAACAATCGGGGGCGGAATCTGGGCGGCTTCTCAGTTTTTTGCACAGCTTAACGAACAGTCAGAGGCTGTTGTAGAAGCAAGTGCAAAGGCAGACGCGCTAGTTGCGAGGTTTGAAGACCTCAAAGAGCAAAGCAATACTCGCTTGCAAGCAATGGAAGTAAGCCTTTCAAACATGGAGCAAGCAATAGCTACGGCTGATGTTGAAAACTTACAAGGCAAGCTTACCGAGTTAGGCACAAACCTAGAGCAAATCATGAAAGCTCAAGGGGAACTGCTAGATATTAGAGACCGAATTGCTAGTGCAGAGAAAACAGTTGGCGAGTCAGAGATTAGAGTCAACTCAAAGCTTGAGAGTTTAGAAACATTAGATGTTCGGCTTCAGAGGTTTGAGCGTGACATGGATGATGTTTGGACGGCAATTGACGCCGTGAATCCTTTGGGTGGTGGTTAATGGATACAGCAGAAGAGGCATTGCGCCGTATTGAGATACACGAGGCCGAGTGCAAGCTTATGCGTGAAATGATGGAGAAGCGTTTAGATCAAGGTCAGGAGCGCTTTAACAAGATAGAGCGTATGCTGTTGGCTATGTATCCATTTATTATTGCTTGTCTTGGCGCAGTGGAGTTCTTTCGATGAAGTTTGATGCAATCAAAGGTTTGATCGGTGACTTAGCACCTACCCTTGGGGCGGCCCTAGGCGGTCCTGTAGGAGGCGCGGCGGCTACTATGCTGGCTGACGTATTGGGTTGTGATCCTACCCCTCAGAAGATCGAGAAAGCCCTTCAGCAGGCTACCCCAGAGCAGTTAGCTGAGATCAAAAAAGCTGAGCTTGACTTTGAAGTCAGGATGAAAGAGCTTGAGGTTGATGTATTCGCGCTAGAAACAAAGGATACGCAACATGCTAGAGAGTCATTTAAAGAAGACTGGACAGCCAGAGCTATTGCTTTGTTGTCAGTCTCGCTCTTCGGTGGATATATCTTCATGGTGACAATACAGCCGCCAGAAGCCAATGACGACGGCATAGTCAATCTTATTCTTGGCTACCTAGGCGGTATCGTTTCTAGTGTTGTTGCCTTCTATTTCGGCGCAAGCAAGACGAACAGCAAATGAGCAAGCTAATTGAGCAGTTAAAGGTACACGAAGGCGTCAGGACTCATGCCTACCTGTGCAGTGAAAACAAGATCACTGTGGGTGTGGGTAGAAACTTAGACAGCAACGGCGGTATTGGTTTGTCTGAGGACGAGATAGATTATCTATTGAGCAATGATATAAAAAGATGCCGGGATGAGTTGGAGTTCAACTTCGATTGGTTCAAAGAGCTAGATGACGTTAGGCAGGATGCAATGATCAACCTGTGCTTCAACATTGGTATCACTTCTCTTCGCAAGTTTTCTAAGGCTATTGCGGCCATGAACGTACATGATTACGAAACAGCGGCAATGGAGTTTCTTGATAGTCGATGGGCCAGCCAAGTGGGTACACGCGCCTTGGATGTAACCGATATGATTCGTACAGGTGATTACAATGAGTAAAGGTGGCGGTCAGGGTTCATTCGCACAGATGCAAGAACCCGGTATGGGCATGGACATGGGTGGTTTTGGTGGGGGTGTGCCGCAAACACAACCCTTCAATGAGCAGATTGTTCGCATGGATGATCAGCAAGCAACTAATATTCAGCCAATGCCCATGCCGCTTATGCAAAACCAAGGGCCAGACAACATCGGTGGCGGCCTAGGAAGCAAAGGCGGTAGATCAAACCCGTATCAGACAGACGGCATTGTTCCTCCTACTATGAGGGGACAGCCTTTGCCGGGTCGTCGCCAGTTCGATCCCATTAATCAGCCCATTGCGCGTCCCGACCCTGCCCCACGAAGAACAAACAGATATACCGACGCTGAGTATTCTAACGCTGAAGCCCAAGCTAGAGAGATCTTGGGCCTACCCCCTAAGTCTGGTGGCACTGTGTATGCAGGAGGCACGCCAAATTTTGATGAGCGCACAGGTGAGTACAGGACTGGTGGAATTAAACCGCCAAGAGAGCCGGTAAAACTTGAGCCAATCAAGATGCAACCAATGCCTACGCCTGCGCCTGAAAGAATTAATCTTCCCGCCATACCAGATTACATGCGCGAGGATTTAGAAAGCCGAGGCACTGTTGGCCCTAGATCCCCAAATCCTGATGCACCATTTGGCATGGGTAGCAAGGGTGGCAGAGGCGGTGGTCGAGGAATGGCGAGTGGTATAGGAGGAAAGGGAGGCAGAGGTGATCCTGTAGGCAGGGGTAGCTTTGAGGACATGATAGATCGTGGCCGATTCTCTCCCGGAAGCAGAGGCAGACCTCCCGTTTTTGGACCACCAAGAAACTTCCCGTTTCCGATGCCAAAACCGCCTAGCATGCCACCGCGCCAGCCGCCTCGCGTGCCGGGCAGAAACACACAATTTCAGATGCCATTTTTTGGTTCTCAGTATGGGCGCATGAATCCATATCAAGGACAGTTTTCTGGCTATGGCGTGCCAAGCAATATATATGGTTTTGATCAGCCGCATTATCAGCCGTATGTGCCGCCACCTCCTGCTCAATCGGCTCCCCCTGTAATGCAGTTACCACCGGGTCAGGGCGGCAATCAGGTGTTTAGTGGTGCGCCAGCGGTCTACACCCCGCCACCTCCTGTGTCTTTTGGTGGAGGCTATGGCGGCATTGGTGGATTTGGTAGATATAATTTAGGTCTGGCTGGTAGCCAGTTTCGTTGAGGTATGACTAATGCCACTAGCCAAAATTCAGTTCAATCCCGGAGTTGATAAGGAAGGGACGGAGTACACTGCTGATGCAGGCTGGTTCGACTCTGACAAGATTAGGTTTAGGAAGGGTCGTCCAGAAAAAATAGGCGGCTGGCAGAAGTTCAGTACGGATTCTTTTCTTGGGATTTGTCGATCATTACACGATTGGTCATCGTTAGAGTCGATCAAATACATAGGGCTGGGCACCAACCTTAAGTTCTATGTGGCAGAAGGCAGTTCGTTTAACGACATTACTCCTATCCGGGCAACAACTGCGGCAGGCGACGTAACGTTTTCTGCGACCAACGGATCGTCAACCATCACAGTCTCAGACACAGCGCACGGCGCGGTAGTCAACGACTTCGTGACCTTTTCTGGTGCGGTTACCTTAGGTGGCAACATTACAGCAACGGTGCTCAACAAGGAGTATCAGATTGCCACAGTGCCGGACACTAACAGTTACACGATCATTGCAAAAGACGCCGACAATGCGGAGGTCACAGCAAATGCCAGCGATACTGGCAACGGTGGCTCATCAACGGTTGGCACGTATCAGATCAATACTGGACTGAACACCTTTGTCAGTGGTACAGGATGGGGCGCTGGTGCATGGGGCGCATCAACATGGGGCAGTGCAAGTTCCGTGTCAGCCGCAGGTCAGCTTCGCTTGTATAGTCAGGACAACTTTGGTGAAGACCTAATCTTTAATGCTCGTGGCGGTGGTATCTACTACTGGGATGAGTCAAGCGGTACAGGCACTCGTGCAATAGAAATCGGCAGTCTGGCAGGTGCATCGAATACACCAACGATTGCACTACAGGTTATGGTGTCTGACATTGACCAGCACGTCATTGCGTTTGGCACCAATCCAATTGGCTCATCAAACATTGACCCACTGTTTGTTCGATTCTCGGATCAGCAGAATGCGGCAGACTGGACGCCTACTGCGACCAACACCGCAGGCGGTGTAAGAATTAACTCAGGCTCTCAGATTATTGGCGCAGTACAGGCCAGACAGGAGATTCTGATTTGGACAGATGTCAGCTTGCACTCGATGCGCTTTGTTGGCTCGCCGTTTATCTTTGAGTTTACGCGCTTGAGTTCTGATATATCCATGATCTCACCTAACGCGGCAGTCAATGCTCGTGGTGCGGTGTACTTCATGGATCGTGGCAACTTCTACGTTTACAACGGTGCGGTACAGCCACTGCCATGTACAGTCAAAGATCATGTGTTTTCAAACTTAAACCAAGACCAAGCGTTTAAGGTGTTTGCGGCAGAGAACAACGACTTCAACGAGGTTATCTGGTTCTATCCGGTAGGCACTGGAGATACTGAGATTACCAATTACGTGTCGTATAATTATGAAGAGAACCTGTGGGCAGTTGGCACGCTGGCTCGTGGCACTTGGATTGGTGCTGGTACACGTAACAAGCCGCTGGCCACAACAGCAATCAACGGTGGCAATAACTACCTGTATCAGCATGAAGTTGGCTTTGATGATGACGGACAGCCCATGACGGCATTTATTGAGTCAGGCGATGTTGAGTTGGGTGAGGGTGAATACTTTATGTATATGAACCGCATCATTCCCGACTTTACATTTAGCGGTAATTCGAGCGATGCAACGGCAGATATCGTAATCAAGGGATCAAACTTCCCGCTTGAGAGCGCAACAACGCTGTCAACGTCCACGGTAACGCCAACATCAACGCAGTCGTTCGTTAGAAACAGAGCGCGTCATGCTGTAGTGCGTGTTGAAAGCTCGGGATTAGGTTATGGCTGGCGATTGGGTACGCTTAGATTTGAGATGAGACAGGACGGTAGACGATGACCTCCAGACGTAATACCCCAATGCCTGTACCACAGCAGGAATATAGCTACGAAAACGAAGCGGTGTTTCGCCGCACGCTAGAGTTTACGTTCCAGACTGTGGAAAACGATGTG
>Ga0209645_1001532_pt1 | contig 11543 bp, 17 predicted proteins | sample ETNvirenome_6_30_FD_184070 | JGI IMG/M metagenome (GOLD analysis project Ga0209645, IMG submission 184070) | Marine viral communities from the Pacific Ocean - ETNP_6_30 (SPAdes) (version 2) | ecosystem: Environmental > Aquatic > Marine > Oceanic | place: Pacific Ocean | collected 2013-06-19
ACATTTCTTTTCATATAAACTTTGTCAGGCAAATCTAAACAATCTTCTTTTAAAACTCTGTATGAAAACTTATCTAACTTACTATTAAGCTCATCCAGTCTTGTATACCCCGTGACTAATTTATATGTGTGACTACCAGAACTTCTTTCCACCATTAATGCATAACGATTACGAAAAGTGTAGTATGAGGAAAAGTCCAAGTACAACGGATCAAGAAAATAACATTGTGTGTATAGATCTAATGGTGATTTAGTTACAGGAGACCCTGTTAATATTCTTCTATACTTTGCATATCTTCTAAGGCTAACCACGTTTTTAGTTCTAGACGCGGTGGGTGATTTTATGGTGGTTGACTCGTCAATAGCCATTAATGCAGAGTGAGATAATAGAAATTTTTCTGCTATTACTAACCCTTTTTTTGTACTAAAAGCCTCAATATTCATCAAAAATATTATTAGTTCATCGCCGTGTTTAAATAATTTTTGATTTTCTTTTTGTTGTTTTTTTGTCGTAGAGGGAGACCAAGTAACTATATTGTGTAAAACATGCTCTGGCATATGAACAGGTATTTCCTGTCTTTCCCAGTTTCTATAAACACCCTTTGGTGCAATAATTAAAGCTGCATTTATTTTACCTTTGTCGTATAACATGGCTATATTATCGACTAAAACTTTTGACTTACCTGTACCCATTTCCATAAATAAAGCAAAATTTTCTTTATTATGACAAGCGCCCAATGCTTTTAATTGATGCTCGTATGGCTTTGTTTTAAACTTATAATCCATAACTAACTCTTTCTTTAATTCTTAAAATAAAAATAATACTTGCAAAAGTTTTTGTCAATGACTATATTAAAATCAGAATTAAGAATGGCAGTATATGTTGTACAAGAAGTAGTAGGTAGAAACGTTTTAAGCGCTGAAAAATATGGCAAATTAGAACTTTTGTTACCAGAGGGTTCTCAATTAGTTTTGAGTACAGGCCCGACAGTAAAACGTTTGAATAGAAAATTAAAAAATTTTTGTGATGACGATTACTTATTACTAATAGGAGATCCTTCTATTATTGGTATTGCTTGTGCCATCGCTGCGAGTTATAATCGTGGTAGATTCAAATGTCTAAAGTGGGATAAACGTGAATACAAGTATTATCCTATAGAAGTTAATTTGTATGAGAAGGGAGAGATAGATGAATAGCTTGTTGGACAATATGGAAGCTGATGTCTCCAAACCAACTATCGGAGATAATTCGCTTAAAGAAGTTTCTGATCTTTGTTCTGAACTTGCATCAGAGCAAAACGAATATGAAGAGCTAGAAAAAATGTTAAAAGATAAAGCTAAGAATATTCGTAAGTTATCAGAAGAAATAATTCCAGCCAGAATGGCGGAACTGGGTCTAGAAAGCTTGACACTAAAAGACGGTTCACAAATTAAAGTGAAACAAAAAGTTCAAGCGTCTATACCAGTAAGGTTTCGTGAAGATGCTTTTCAGTGGCTTCGCGATAACGGACATGGCGACTTGATTAAGAATCAAGTGTCTGCTACGTTCGGTAAAGGAGAGGATGTAACGGCAAATGAATTTATAGATAAAATTCAAGAGTTAGGTTACGATCCTCAACAAAAACTATGGGTAGAGCCTATGACATTGAAAGCTTTTGTAAGAGAGCAAATCAATGAAGGTAAGGAAATACCTATGGAAAAATTCGGAGTCTTCGTTGGCGCCGAAACTAAAATAAGTAAAAAGTAAAATGTACATAGGAGGTACAAAATGGCAAATGCAAATGCAAACACGAATAGTGTTGCAAAAAAAGAAGAAAGCAAACTACCAGCGCTAAATCTAGAGACCATGGAATTGGACGCGTCTAGCGGCCTTGAAAATATCTCACAAGATGATTTAGCAACACCAAGATTAAAAGTCTTGATGCAGCTCTCTCCTGAATTGGAAGAGTTAGAAGGCGCAAAAGCTGGCATGATCTTTAATACAGTTACAAGTGAATTGTATGATGGATCTAAAGGCATACGCGTTTTACCTTGTGCGTATCAACGTCAATACGTTGAGTGGGCTGATAGAGGACAAGGATCGGGTGCACCGATAAATGTCTTTGATGCTTCTAGTGATGTCTTAACCAAAACAACGAGAGACGACAATAATAAAGATCGACTCTCAAATGGTAATTATGTCGAAACTTGCGGTAATCATTATGTGTTATTGATAACAGATGAGGGTGATGCGACTCCGGCGTTGATTACTATGAAAGCTACTCAGTTAAAGAAGAGTAGAAAATGGAACTCGATGTTACTAAATCTAAAACTAAAAGGTAAGAACGGTTTATTTACTCCTCCGTCTTACAGTCATTACTATCGTTTGAAAACAGTCAAAGAGGGTAATGATAAAGGTAATTGGTATGGGTGGGAGATCTCCAGAGAAGATCAACTACAAGATACTAATTATTACTCCATGGCTAAGACTTTTGCTGAAAGCGTGAGCAAAGGTGAAGTCAAAGTCAAATATGAACAGGAAACTGCTACAGAAGACCAGAAGGTTCCTTTCTAAATATACAGGGGCGGGCAACCGCCCCTTTTTAATATGGACGATAAAGTAAAAAAATTTAAAAGTATCTTTTACGGATTGGACAGAGCGTATGGACAATATGTTAGTGATGGACAGTCTGTTAATGGTAAGGCATCTGGTAAAGCTTTTATATTAAAACAACCTGTGACCGATCAACTATGGGTTGATCACATCAACGGTAAAGACCCTAGTCTGGGTATCATACCTATTAGAGATGATTCAAGTTGTATATGGGGTTGCATAGACATAGATACATACCCTTTAGATTTTAAAAAAATCATAGCTAAAATTAGAAAATTAGATTTACCTTTGGTTATGTGTAGATCAAAGAGTGGTGGCGCTCACATATTTTTATTTTTACGAGAGCCCACGCAAGCAAAGATTATTAGAGATAAATTAATAGAGTGGTCAGGACTAATCGGATATGCAAACTGTGAAGTCTTTCCTAAACAAATAGAGATTAGAGCAGATAGGGGAGATACTGGAAACTTTTTAAACTTACCTTATCATGGTGGGGATGATAGCATGCGACACGCATTTGATGATAACGGTTTATCAGTGACTCTTGATGAGTTTTTTCTCTTGTATGAAAAGCATTGTGTCGGATTACAATATTTAAAAGATTTTAAACCAAAAGTAGAAAAACAAATAAATGATTTAGATGACGGCCCACCTTGTATAGCTACGTTAATGTCACAAGGTATACCTGAGGGTGGTAGAGATAACACTTTGTATCAGTATGCAGTTTACGCTAAAAGAAAATGGCCTGAACAATGGCAAGACAAAGTTGATGAGTTCAACCATAAGTATATGGAAAGACCTCTTAGTTCATCACAAGTTCAAAAGACAATTAATCAACATGAAAAAAAAGATTATCAATATAAGTGTAAAGACCAACCGATGTGTTCTGTATGTTCTCCGATACAATGCAGAGCAAAACAATATGGTATAGGAAACTCTTTTCAACATCAGGTTAGTGACTTAACAAAGTTTGAAAGTGATGAGTCCACTTGGTTTCTAAACATAGACGGAAGAAGATTAAAATTATCCACAGAGCAGTTGTATGATCAACACAGATTTAGAAAAGCTTGTTTGAATGAAATTAATATCTTACCTAATATTATGCGTCCACAAGATTGGGATAATAGAATACAATCCTTATTGCAGGTTGTAGAGGTTATACAAATGCCTCATGAGATAACAAAAACTGGTCGATTTGAAAATTTATTAGAGAGATTTTTAGAAGATCAAGGTGAAGCAGAACACATAGATGAGATAGAAATGGGTAAGGCTCTGTTTGAAGATAAAGAATATGTTGATATAATTAAAGAGAATGGAGTAGAAAAAGAAGTTAAGATACAAAAGATGACCGCTTTCTTTAGGTCAGATTGGCTGCAGAAGTTTTTAAAGAAGAATGACTTTAAAGATTTTAGTGCTACAGAGATGACTGCGCATATTAGAAATAAATTAGGTGGTGGAGATATACGACGTAAGGTAAAAAATAAAACTACTTATCTGTGGTATTTGCCATGGCAAAAGAAAAATGATGATGAGTTTAAGACACCGGATATGAGAGAGGAGGCTCCGTTTTAATGAAAAAAAGGATACATATTAATCAGCATAAGATCAGGTCTAATAAAAAAAATAATTTAAAAGAACCGGTCATCACAGTCAAGACTTCTAAATCAAACAACTACGCCAGTGAAGTTGAAATTAAGGGTCCGTCAAAAGTAATATATAGCCCAGATAAACCATTACCTTGTGGCGCTAGAGTGTGGATTGAAACAGATGAAAAAATAGTTTTAGATAATGGGTTATGTCTAGACAAATAATATTCGGACCACCAGGCACAGGCAAGACCACACACTTGCTTCGAATAGTTGAAAAAGAACTACGAGAAAATAAAGTATCTCCTAATAAAATAGCTTATCTAGCATTTACAAATCAAGCTGCTGATGAAGCTCTATCAAGAGCTATCTCTCAATTAAACTATAGCACAAAAGACTTTATGAACTTTAGAACGCTACACAGTCTGGCGTACAGAGAGTTACATTTAAAAGAGGAGAACATCATGAGTGATGAAGACTACAGAGTGGTCTCTGATAAACTACAAATTAATTTAAGTAATCCGAACAAGAACACCGAAACATATGGCGCTGGTTTTCCTGATGATATCTTCATGAAGGTTATTGACGGTGCAAAAGTTAGAGGACTGACCACAGAAAACTTTTTTCATGATCCTACCGTGGGTCACTTGGAGGGTGGTTGGTTAAAATTAAAATACATAGACACAGCACTGAGTCAGTACAAAACAGAAAGAAATAAATTTGATTTAACTGATTTAATTGTTGAGTTTAATAAAAAACATCACGACACAGTTCCTCATTTTGATGTTGTTATTATAGATGAAGCACAAGATTTAAGTTGGTTGCAATGGAAAATGGTAGAAAGAATTATTGAAAACAGTAAAAGAGTCTACGTCGCTGGTGATGATGATCAAGCAATCTATCGTTGGGCCGGAGCTAGACCTGAGTATTTAATTAACATGGAGGGTCAAAGAACAGTTTTAAATAAGTCTTATAGACTATCAAAGTTAATTCACCGTCATGCAAACAAATTAATTACGAGAATAACTGACCGAGTAGAAAAAGAATGGACGTCAAGAGATGATGAGGGTGAAGTCAATATTCATCCGATTGAACAATTACAAAAAATGAAAGAGGGTCAGTGGTTAATCTTAGCGCGAGATAGATACAGATTAGATAAGTTAGAAGATGATTTGAAAACATATGGTTACTACTATAAAAGAGGCGATAAAACTTCTATTAATAAAAAAATTCATGAAGCCATTGTGGGTTGGGAGGATTTACGAAAAGGTAAAGAAATAACTATCAAAGGAGTAAAAAGTTGCTATGCTTACATGAAGACAGGAGAAGGAGTTGACGCTGAACATAAGGGTATGAAGAAAGCAGATAAAGAAAAATTATACAATTACGAAACCTTAAAAAAAGATTTTGGACTTAAAATAGATAAAGAGTTACCATGGTTTAAAGCATTGGTAAATATACCGGCGTCGAAGTCTATTTATGTCAGAGCAGTTTTACGTCGTGGTGAGAACATAAGACACGAACCACGGATCAAGTTATCGACAATACACGGATCAAAAGGTGGAGAGTCAGATAATGTTATGTTGCTAACAGACTTATCACGTAAGGCAGATGATGAGTATTGGAAGCATCGGGATTCTGAGCGACGAGTTTTTTATGTAGGAATGACACGCGCTAGAAATATATTAAACATAGTTCGATCACAATCGGACAGAGAATTTTCGGAGGCTTTTTAATGTCATTTGTAAACGTTGTGATAAAACAACTGGATATAACTATTAAACAGATTTCTAAAGTCAGAGCGGAGGGGACAAAACTTCGACGTGATGATTTAGATAAAGCCGTAAAGGTTCTAAAAAAAGATTTAGAACAGTTACGATTAGACTTACAACAACTAAAGGAGAAAGAAGATGCAAAGTGATAAATGCTTACAAGAAGCTCTTAGATTAGTAACAGGACCCAGAGCACATGACTATGGTGATAAAACTGTTACTCATTGTAATATTGCTGCTTTATGGAGCTCTTATCTAGGTAAGGATATTTCTGCTCATGACGTTGCGATGTGTATGCTATTATTAAAGGTGGCTAGAATAAAACACAAAGCAACTCCAGATTCTTACATAGATATTGCTGGTTATGCTGCAATAGCTGCTGAAATAGAAAAAGAGGACTAATGACTCAAATGCCTTTGTTTCAACCACCTAGCGAGTGGACGCCACCTGAGAAGGTGCCTGATTTATCAGAGGCAAAAGAAATAGCCATAGACTTAGAAACTTGTGATCCTAACATAAAGACTATCGGGCCAGGCTGGCCAAGGGGAGACGGTTTTATTGCGGGAGTTGCCATAGCCGTAGAAGGTTGGAAAGGATATTTTCCTATTCATCATGAAGGTGGTGGCAACTTTGATGAGAAAATTATTAAGCGTCAGATTAAAAAAATCATGGAGCTTCCTTGCGATAAGATATTTCACAACGCTTCTTATGATGTAGGGTGGCTTCGTTGGTGGGGTATTGAAGTTAAAGGTAAGATCATAGATACTTTAATTGCTGCCCCTCTTATAGATGAAAATAGATTTCGATACTCTCTGAATGAGTTAGGTAAAGATTATTTAAAAGATACAAAGTCAGAGGGTTTGTTATATGAAGCTGCAAGAGAATGGGGTGTCGATGCTAAAGGCGAGATGTATAAATTACCGCCCATGTATGTGGGTCCTTATGCAGAACAAGACGCTGATCTGACGTTGAGATTATGGCAATACTTCAAAGTAGAATTAATTAAGCAAGAGTTATCGAGTATCTTTGATCTCGAAACACGGCTCTTTCCTTGTTTATTAGATATGAAAACAAAGGGTGTGCGTGTCGATTTACAAAAAGCAAGTCACATTAAAGTAGATTTAAGTAAAAAAGAAAAAGATATTTTGTATCAAGTTAAAAAAGATACAGGCATAGATGTCGATATATGGGCTGCCGTCAGTGTTGCTAAAGCGTTTGATAAATTAAAAATAAAATATGAAAGAACTGCTAAGTCAGGTCAACCTAAGTTTGATAAAAATTTTTTAACAACTCACAAACATCCTCTGGCACAGATGATCGTTCAGGCCAGAGAGTTTAATAAAGCACGTACTACATTCATTGATACGATACTTACACACGAACATAAAGGTCGTATACATGCAGATATCCATCAAATGCGTAGTGAGAGTGGAGGCACCGTTACAGGAAGGTTTAGTTACAGTAATCCTAATCTCCAGCAGATTCCAGCCAGAAACAAGGACATCGGACCCATGATCAGGTCAATCTTTGTTCCCGATGAAAAATGTCAATGGGGTAGCTTTGATTACAGTCAACAAGAGCCAAGAGTGTTAGTTCACTTTGCTGCATTGACTGGCGGTGGATTAAAAGGTGCCGATGAAGTGATTGAGTCTTATACACATGAGGACCCTGACTTTCATCAAGCCGTCGCTGATATGGCTGGTATTGATAGAAGAACCGCGAAAACAATCAATTTAGGCATGATGTATGGTATGGGTAAGGGCAAACTTGCTAGTGAATTAGGATTAGATAGAGATGAAACAGAGGATTTATTTACACAGTTTCACGCTAATGTTCCGTTTGTAAAACAATTAATGGAACAGGCAACTCGAAAAGCAGAGAATGTAGGGTTTTTAAGAACATTGCTAGGTCGTAAATGTCGATTTGATACATGGGAACCACGAGCATTTGGAATACATAAACCATTACCTTTATGGCAAGCAGAAAAAGAATATGGCCGTGATTTAAAACGTGCATGGACTTACAAAGCGTTGAATAGATTGATACAAGGATCAAGTGCTGACATGACAAAAAAAGCCATGGTAGACTTATACGAACAAGGCATTGTATCTCATATTCAAGTTCACGATGAATTAAATTGTTCTGTTGAATCTGAAGAGCAAGCTCAAAAAATAAAAGAAGCCATGGAGAATACAGTGCAATTAAAGGTGCCTTTAAAAGTAGACATGGACATAGGATCATCATGGGGAGAAATGAAAAAAGGGTAATTGGTGATATCAGCGAGTACAAAGCCGTAATTAAATTCTTAGAGCAAGGATACGAGGTATTTAAAAACGTATCTAGTTCTGGCCCTATTGATATGGTATTGGTTCATCATGAAACCGGAGAGGTTAGATTAATAGATGTCAAGACAACATCACGCAGGACAAAAAGTTGGCGGCCGGGATCGAAGATTGTTAGACAACGGACCAAGGAACAGATAAGGTTAAAGGTGGAATTTGAATACATTGAAAAACAATAAATGTTAAAATATTTTTTAATTGGTTGGATGTGTGTAGGCACAGGCACGGATACAAAATGTTTAAGAGTAGCGTCCGAAGTAACTCACCCTAACTATGAGGAGTGCAACGAATATTATCAATGGGTGCAAGACGACCTTCAAGAACAAGAATTGAATGGGTATGTCACCTTATCATTTAATTGTGTTCAAGCCGCTAGTTTAGAAGATATTTTATACAAACAAGAAACATAGATAGTCCTTGACTATTAGGTATTTTCCCATATATACCTATTAATATATGAAATATAATAAATATTTTAGGAGAAAGAAATGACAGATATATCAAAGTATAAATCTGTAGCTATAAAAATTGATGTGTACAACAAGGCAAAGCCCATGGCACAGAAAAAGTATATGTCTATGGGTTCTTATTTACATTATTTAATTGACAAGGAACACGAACAAGAAAGTAATCAACCAAATTTACAGAATGGAGAAGACCACGATGTCAGATCAACAGATCAGAGATAACGTTAGAAAAGCATTATACGTATCAGTTTTAAATAAAATGATAGGAGACTTATCAGAATTAGAGGCAAAAGAGGTTTTATTAGTTAACACTTGTAGTTATATCACAAGTGCAGAACACGATCACGCCGAGCATATTAAAGAGTTATATAAAATATTAAAAGAAAAGGTTGATCTTCAGCATGCGATAAAAGATGTGCGCACTGCGTACTTCACTAACATGTCCCCTCAGGGACACGTTCCTGATGTCAAAAAAAATAGTTAGTGGTATTACTAGATTTCAAGAAAAAAATCCAGAGTCTGGTGACGTCATAAACCGCGTTCGAGTTCATTATACCGACGGCTCTCATAAAGAGTTTGATGTCATTGATTGGGAGATAACACTAGAAGAGGGTCGTCGTTTATGGAAAAAGCACGAAGAAAAATTCACAGAGCTTCATGATTGATACCGCCGTGGAAAATATAATTTATGATAAAAGAGCAAAAAATTTACGGTACAAATCAGATAAGAGAGGGTTCCAACAAACTCGCTGGGAAGATTTAACGGCGAAAGAAAGGGACTACTGGAGAGCGAGAGTTCAACAGTGGGATCAAGACAGAGATGAGCTCCGTCCTAAAAAAGAAAAAGCATAAGGGTCGTCGTAAGATAGGATCAAAAAAGAGACGTAACCGTCGCCGTATTCGATTACGCCTTCGCGTTCGGAAATAAACTTATAATATTTTCAGTGGGAGATGTTGGGATTTGCTCATCGTCAGCGCATTCACACATTTTTTTACCCGATAGTGTAATGTTTTCTTGTTCTAGTCTTGATACTTTGTCTGTTAAATAGACGATAATACTCTTTAATTCTTCTGTGTTCATTTTAATCTCCTTGTTATAGTGCGTAAACTTCCTATTCTACACTAGTCAAAGATAAAAAATCAATCTCTTTTATTTTTAGGATAGACTTTAATCAGCCACGGTGGTATTAATAAAGCATGGCAGTACAATTTGTACCCCCCGTTTTGCAAGGCATATCAAGGCTTTTACCTCTTTTAACAGGCGGTGTGTATAGTGCCTCTCAAACAGATCCTGAGGCCATTGAATATTTAATGAAACTTGCTACATCACCCGTGGTAAGTGCTTTAAGAGATACTCCTTCAGGAACTTTTTCTGCACCTGATTTAGATGAAATAGAGATAGAACAAGAACGAATGAGAGAATTAAATAAACGAATTACTCTTCCTTCTGATACACTTCCAAAAATATTAAGTACTCCTGAATCTGAAGGATTACCTAGTCTTATCTCAAGTCCCATTCCACCAGAAGAAAAGGTTTCTGTCGATGATATTGGGTTTACACCAACACCAGATCTTAAATTAGAAGATACGATCATGACAGCTGAAAATCCTGCAAAGAAAAAAGTATTTCCAAAAGAAAAATTAGATACGGTATTTGATAATTTAGAAGATTTATACGAAGAAGATTATCAAGGTTTTGGCCCCGCTAAAAATTTGATGGATACGATTAAAGGAGACTATGGAATTAATATGCCTTTTTATGAATATTTTGAAGATCGATATCACGGAGGAGTTGGGGACCTAGGCGATCCTAGCGCTGCTAAAGCAATATCTGGATATGGAAGCGATTACGAAACATATAGAGACTTATTACAAAAATATTTTAAAGATAATTTAGGAGATGAATTTGTAGGATATAGACTCATGAATAAAGATGCAGTGGATAAATTTTTATCGTCAAATACATCTGCAGCAACTTCTTTTTCATTAAGACCTAGAGAGGCTCGTGCCTTTGCATTTTACGCCATAGACGCATTTATGGATCCTGTCACGATGGGACCAAAAGATGATTTAGTTCTTGTAGAAGCTCCTATTAAAGCAGATTCTTTAATTATGAGAGGTAAAGGATCCGAAAAAGAAGTTGTCATAGATCCTAGTAAATCTTACAACGTTAAGACCGACGTCAGGCTTTACAATCCCTATACAGGCGAATTAATAAAAGACGCTGAGTCAGGTTCTTTGAAAGGAACTTCTTTATTAGATATTGGTAGTGAAGATTTTCCTAAAATAGATTTATCTAGATATGTAATGGATGAAGAAAAAGTAAATTTAAGTGATAATCAAATTTCTAAATTAAAAGAATTTAATAACATCGAATTTAATAATGTATCAGCAGAAACCATCACCGTGACAGATAAAGAAATTAAAGGTAGAGAAAATTTCCCTAGGTTTGTATATACTTCAGATGAAGACACTAGTGCTTTAAGAAGTGGAGATTGGGCTTCTCAGGGAGATGTTTATGGAGGAACAAAAGTTAAAAAAATAGACCTATCTAAGCTAGATCCAAATAAAATAACTTTTGAAAAAGAAGGTATCGTGTATGATGAAGTTATACCAGAAGAGGCTATAAAAAAGAATTAATCTTTGTTCTTTCTACTGTCATGAAGCTGGTCTCCAATCGCATAGATCATCACGCATAAAAGTATCAATAAAAGCGTAATTAGGACCAAACAAGTAGCTATAATTATATTAAACAATCGCAATCCTCCACATCAAACTCACAGA
>Ga0209645_1001533_pt1 | contig 11538 bp, 19 predicted proteins | sample ETNvirenome_6_30_FD_184070 | JGI IMG/M metagenome (GOLD analysis project Ga0209645, IMG submission 184070) | Marine viral communities from the Pacific Ocean - ETNP_6_30 (SPAdes) (version 2) | ecosystem: Environmental > Aquatic > Marine > Oceanic | place: Pacific Ocean | collected 2013-06-19
TTCCATTTTTATTCCTCACATTAATTCTATACTAGCACCAAATCTTTTATTGAATGCCATAATCTCTTTATTTCTTTTGTTCTTGAAGTGGTCTTTAGGCCACCAATTAGGCATCCTATCTTTACGCCACTCAGCAAACTTCCACTTGCCTTCAAGGTAATAATGCCTGTAAGAATCTATTACAAATTCCCAACAATGTTCACCATACTCATTACCTATTCTATATATATCAGCCATAGCAACATCAACGGGCGTTGCTAGTTTAGAATCACCTTCATAATCTATTGGAGTAGATAGTATTCTAGTATGCGTTCCATGAACTTTACCATATCTGTAAGTATATTCTACACATAAGGTAATAGCATGTTCAAACAACCACATAGTATTGTGGATATTCTTTCTAGCCCAAATAGTGCTAGGATGATTAAGCATAGCAGGTTTCATCAAAGTTGATTTAATCTCTTGATGATATTCTTTGAGTCTTTTTAGACTTGGCTCATAATTATATCTATCAACAAACTCATTAAATAACGCATTAGTATGTAGCATTTGGCAACTTTCAGTTGGCATTTTAACTATGTGCTTATCCAACATTTGTCTTGCTGATTCTTTAGGGTCTTTTGATAATGCAAATATATTCATTTTATCAACTCCTTCAACATCTGCTTAACCATCCTGTGAAAGTATAATCTTCGTCTAATGGTTCGTATGATTTCCATGTGATTGTGATGCCAACATCTTTACTATCTCCGCCCCATTCATCTATGGCTATGATGTCGCCCAATATCCCACGCAACCGCTTGACTTCTTCAAGGAGAAGTGGTGCGTCGGCTATGAGTTGTATATCTTTGTGGTTTGTTTCAACTATCCGCTTAGTGTATTTGTTGCATACAACAGTCATGTTATCTGCAACAATGTGTCCTTCGGGAGTCAAGTTCCACTTGCCTTCTGTGTGTCCTTCGTATTTGTCTGTGTCAATCATTCAATCACTTCCTTCTGTGTCCAATACTGTAAAGACAACATAGCCAAAACCATACCATTAAAGTTTGAAGCATTACAATTTTCTTTGAAATGACCCAAACCAATATCTAATCCTTCTATACTTTTTGCTAAGTAATAATCTCTTTCTTCCTTATTCGTAGATTCAAGCACACCGCCAAATCCTTGTTCTAATAATTTCCATATTTCTTCTGTTTTCATTTTTATTCCTCTTTTATTATTGGGGGTATGTAGTCCTTGTCATACAGTTCATGTAGTTCTGTATGACAATGACTACAAAGTTGGACTAGAATATTGTCGTCTATATCTTCTAGTTCTAATGTTTTTATTTCCATGAATACCATGATTGAAGCCATTAGGCCACACTTATAGCATTTAGGAACTTTTTCTTTGTGTTCTTTTACAAAGAACCGCTTTATCCAATTGAACAACTTAATCACCAAGAATCATATTTGACCCTTGAAGAATTTCTTGTAGGCTTCTATGAATTTTCTTGCCCTTAGATGTTTATTCTCATCAAGAAACTTATCAAATTCTTTTATTAGCCCAACAAGATATTCCCCATCCTTGTTTAAGTCTTCTTTTGGTTTACTGCGAGTTTGCCTTTTCTTCTTTTGTGTCATTCACTTTCACCTTCAAATGTTCCGTAAGTATTCTTATTGTAAATAAGCCTACTAGCAAGTCTTTTAGTCAAAGTAGAAGTATCTTCTTCATAGCCTAGATTCTTTAGATAAGTTTCTTGTTTTGAAGTTATAGGCGTTCCATCACAAATTTTCTTAAGCGTTTGTAGTTGACCGTGTGTTAGTTCACGGCCCGAAGCCAATCTTCTTCTAATATCTATTAGGAAATTAGACTCCCATATACTTATAGGAAATGAACCATTGAAAACAGGTAAACCATAGTAGTCGCACATGTTCTTGAACTCTTGTTGTTCTTGTAAATTGAACATTTCAAAATTATCCAATTCTATCCTTTGCGAAGAAAACCTATGTTTGTTAGATTCTTTCAATTCCATCTTGCGAACTCTTTCTCTTTCTTGGTGTTCTAGCCTTTGTTGTTCTCGCCTAATTTCAAATTGTCTTTGCCTTTCTCTTCGCTCTGCTTCCCGTTGTTGTTGTAGTATTCTTCGTTGTTCAGTGTACTCAAGTTGTTTCTTTGTTCTTTCTTCAAGTCTAGCATCTTCCGCTTCCAACCTAGCCTTATGTGATATGTCATACATAGTGTGGAAATAAATCAAATCACTCCACAACTTATCATTGGGATAACCTCTTGTTGTTTGTTGATTCTTGGGATTATTTGGATGATTCCATCTCCATACTATTGAAGACATTTGATAATCAGCATCACCTATCTTTCCACTACCTCTTTTTAACATACGGCTTTTGATTTTAAATTTTCTATCTTGGTAACACCAATAAGTTTCTTTAGACTTAACATTGGTTCTTAAATCAGCCTCTTTGATTCTATCGAACATTTGCGTAAAGTGTTCGCCGTTCTCATGCCACCAAGCGGTAGCAATCATAGACTTTGTTCTTGTATTAATCCATTCTTGAATCATCTCATCAGTAATCTCCGAATCTTTTAATCCGGTTCTCTCTTTGATTTCTCTAAGAATAAGATAAGAACCAATGTGTTCACTACCTACACAATCCTCATTACCATTCTCGGTATTCTTTATGTGAAAGTGATAAACTACTCTATGTCCACATAGACATTTACCTGCATGTTCATTAACCCAAGTTGGTCTTTCTTGATTATCATGTGTTCTATGCCAAACCTTTCCGGTAGCAATCCATTCATGTTTTGCTTCATCGTAGTTATCAGCATTAGATAAGGCAACTAAATTAGCCTTTAGTTTCCTATCCCAATGTCCATTACCTAGACTTCTTTTGAACTTGATAGTTCCATCACCATTCATGTAACTTTCGCTACTCAACTCTTCTTCTCTTTCCATTTTTATTCCTCCATTCATATATTTTCATTATTGTTGTGACAAATAAAGCGAAGAGTCCAAAACACACTATCTGTATTAAAGGTAGCATGTAATAGAACTCGACGCTTAATCTATCAGCCATTCAGTTCTTAGGGCGTGGCCCACAATAATATAGGTTTTTCTTAGCCCTTGTTATAGCAACATAACAAATGTTTCTTTCCTCTTGCATATTGGTTGCTTTAGGATGTGGCATTCTTTCAGTTGCTAGGATAAATACATTATCAGCCTCAAGACCTTTAGCCTTGTGAACTGTTGATAGTTGAATATCTCCTTTTGACCTACTGTTAAACAGTCTTTCAATTTCAGCAATTATTCCACCGACAGTATCAGCCTTTGATGCAAATATCTTTACACACTCAAACTTATCGCTAAGTGTGTTTGCTTGATTTTGCTTATCAGTATCTATTAACTTAGCATGATTAACTCTAAAGTCAACTGTTAATAGATTCATAAATTCTTCACTTGACATGTTGTTATGCTTTGTGATTTTCTTGACATAATTTACTAAGCCTTTGTGCATATCTCTTCCAAGAATATATGCTGATTTACCTTGAGTAATTAAATCATAGAATGCACTAACTAGTGGTGCATTATATCTACACAAAACCATATCGCCCTTTTGTGGGTTTAGGTATGCGTTTACATGAACTTGTCCATCTTCCGCAGTTTCTAAACAATTAAATTCTTTAACATATCTATTTGCTTCGGCAACTACTGACTTAGGGCAACGCCATGTTAGAGTTAATCCAAAAGAATTTACAGTGCTACCTCTCGCTTTGAGTTGATTTTCAAAGATAGACATACTTCCGCTATCTGCTCCTCTAAAACCATATATTGCTTGATTTTTGTCTCCAACAATAATACACCTACCTAATTGAGTACAAGCCAAAACTAGTTGTCTTTGCATTTCATTAAAGTCTTGTGCTTCATCTACAAACAAAATATCGAATTGTGGTAGAGGATAGTCATTGACTAGTGGTAGCCAAATCATATCATCAAAGTCAATCTCATTAGTTTGTTTCTTGCACTCATCAAGTATTTGACATACTAAATCAACACCCATGACTTCTTCTCTAGGTGTTTTGAACTCAATATTATATTCATCAATTAACTTATAGATTTCTTTGTTATCTGTGCAATCAATCATTGAACCTTTGACTAAACTAATTAGTTTAACAAGTGGTTGAGCAAAGTAATCTCGGCCAAGAATACCATCAATAATATTCTTTACTTTCCAATTATTTACTTTAGTTCTACCAACTGCATCTCTAACTGCTTTCATACCTAGTGCATGAAATGTCTTTGCTTCTACATGTTCGGGTAGTCTTTCAGCAAGTTCAGTTGCGATAGATTTGTTGAATGCTAAGAATCCCATTCTGTTAGCATTTACTCTATTAGCACCTTCTACAATTGTGAAAGTCTTACCTGTACCTGCACCGGCATTGACTATTACATCATTGTTTGTGTTCACTATTTCATTCCATATTTCGTCTTGTTCTATTGTTCCTTTTATCATTTTTATTCACCATTTTTATTTAGGGGTGGAGTGTGGGTGGCTGACTAAACTTAAGCAATCTCATGTTCCCCCAAACATGGTAAATATCAAAATGATATACTTCTTTGTCGCACCTTTGCTTTTTAGTTTAGCCAACCATATGAAACACTTAACAGTAGATAGTGAAACTATCACCGTTAAATGTGGGGGCGAGGGTCGGATTTCGACCTCATACCAAAGGGGCGGAATACTATATAAAGGGGGGGCAAAACCTTGCCCCCCTTCCCTTTTAACGAAAGTTAGTGATTTTACTCCTCTTCAAGAGGCATTAGTCCATCTACTGTTCCATCCCAATGCCCATCCCGATACCTTTTTTTGAGCCTCGTCATTAGCCTCTTTTTATTAGCCAATGCGAACTCTTTGTCACTCTTGTAAAAACCCCCACCGGATTTCTTGTGTCTTGGGGTGATGTATCGCATAACTTCATCAAATTCCATGTATGTGATTGAAGCCCCATACATCTTTTTACCTAATTGCTCCACAACTACTCTTACTTTTGCCGGTAGGTCGCTCTTGTTTCCTTTGTGGAAAGGAGTTCCTTCTTTATCTGTTAACATAGCCCTTATCGCCTTAACGATACCTTTTCTTTCGTTTGGTTGAGTTTCACCAATTGTTAGGTTTAGCCTAATTACTTGAACAATGCCTTCGGACAATTCAGCCCCCGACTCTAAATATTCTTCTACATCTAATTTGATATGTTGCCACTTATCTTCTTCCATTATTTTTTTTATATTGAATTTACATATAAAATGAGCCTTCATCGCTATCTTAGAGACTTTACTATGTTTAAAATAAACGATAAAGAAACTATTACCGTTAATTTCAATATAAGCAATTTTCCCTTACTGAATTTTATGGACACTCCAATGGACACTCAATGGACACCCCCAAAACGATGGACTGCGAGGAAGTTGGACATTATGGACATATTGGACACCCCTCTAGGATATATGGAATAAAAATAACTATAAAGAATCTTAATAGTTATTAGAAGTAGGGGGAGGGGGTAAGATAGGTATAGTGTCCATAATGTCCATAATGTCCATAATATATATTATTATTAATAATATTAATAATAAATTAATTACTATCAAGAAACTACACAATAAAAAGTGGACATTTTAGTGGACACCCCTGCCTCCTTGCCTGTCCACTTTCCGAACTTCTATACTATATACTATACAATATTAATATTCCAATAAATATTTTCAATACTCTATACATTCAATTGGAGGAGTGTGTTAAAGAGGTAGTTGTTTTTTGGTTATGACAAGTTAGGTACAAATGAGGGCTTATACTTATGAATTAGTTTGGTTATACTCTCATTCTTTGTCGCCTTTAGGCTGAAAGTATAACCCTAAATAAAATTGGGGCATAAGGGATTTCCATTTTGGTATTTTATCCCTTATGCCCCGTTAGCAATATTCAACAGAACCGTTGTTGAATCTATTCTTTATTTTCAACGCAAGTATTGTGAGGCCCACAATACCAAGCGGGAATCCACATTCCTTTATTCACTACATTCTTTGTAGTTCCACAACATTCACATCTTTTGTCTATATCAATCATTCTTATTCCTCCTTCAAATCACAAATACATTCACTACCTGCTGGATAAACTTCGTTGTCGGGGTCTATTGGAAACCCACATTCCTTACACTCTTCGTATTTGTCTGTTTCAATCATTCTTAGTCCTCCTTTGAATCTATTCTTCTTCCAAGTATTCTACATTTTTAATCTTGTAGTGGAAGTCATTATCTTCTTTTGTTCTACAATGATAACATTGAGTGTGCTTATCACTTATTCTTCTACTACAAATTTCACATCTATTTAATTTTCTTAACTTCATTGTTTTCTCGCCTCTCTCGTCATTTTTACAATATCGGGTGTGCATTTACTTTCATTGAGAGTAATTGCTTTGAAGTTGCAGTCAATTTCAACATTTTCTACATCATAACCGAATTGCTTAGTCTTCAAAACTCTTTCAACAATACTTTGAACTTTACCAAGTATTTCAAGTGGGAAAGCCACCATGTATTCTTCAATTGTTTCCTTTCTTTGGACTGTTTCACAATACCAAAAGGTAGTGAATGTTAAATTCATTCCGTTATAGTCGTTATCAAGTCTTATTGAGAGTTGAACTCCATTGTCTAATTCTATTCTACAATTTCTTGAGATTTTCATAAAATCAAATATGCTTGGTTTATCTGTCACATCTCCATAAATCGGTATATTGTAATAATCCTCTTGAAAATGAGGTATTAGATAATGTCCTCTTGGTTGAACCCAATCTTTTCTAGTGGTTTCAGTTATTATTTCATCTCTACTAACATTATCGAATTTGTTTGAAAGTCCTTCAACTATTTCTCTTGCAGTTGAACCGTATGTAGTATCAAAAATTAGTTCATCATCAATGTATATTCCCCATCTTGATGTTTTCTTAGTTATTGAATTATATCCATATTCGGGAACTTTGCTCCAATAGGAATCAATCATGTTCAAACCTTTCTTTTGTAGTTGTTGAGCCAACCTTGCTTCATTCTTTTTATCGAGTCTTTCATCATGCTCGTATTTTATTTTCATAGTTCTATTATATTCTATTGCCATAGTTTATCACCAATATAATGAGGGTATATAGTATATTAATTGAGTTCTCAAAGTGAACCATATGGTTGTTTCACTAATCTTTTGTTGCCGTAGGCTAGTAAAAACAACCCTAAAAAAAACTGCATAGACCGCAGGGGTGAGTGAATTTTTTCATTTCTCTTAAGTAGGACTTATTCCCTGTCCTGTAAGAGTTTCTTCACCCCTGCGACTAATTAGTTGAATAGTAGGTGCGACAATGGGTTGATTTGTGGCTTCAACGGGTTTATTCAGCAGCCTCCGTTATGGCTACGGGAAGTGAACCATCCCAAGTTTTTGCGTTGTAATGTTGTCGAAGTTTTCCGGCGGTCATGTTAGCCATCATTTGAGCATATTCATCAGCGTCAGCGAATAGACCGCCGCCACTTTTACCATGCTTGAAGATAACCGAACTAACAGAGCCGTGATTGTAAAAGGTAGTTGATGCCTCTACAATTTCCGCTTTGATAGCGTTGATTGATGCTTGGACTTCTTCCGGTAGAGTAGAGCGTGAAGGTATCAAGTTGTCTAAACTCATAGCCTTAACTAATGCTCTAATACTAGCCCAAAATTGATTCGCTGATGTTTCATCAGTTGCTCGCACTCCTTCATCTAGAAGACCCGTTAATGCCGGATTCTTGACCTTTTGTGCTTTTATAGTCGCTTGCATGCTTTTCATTCTATTAATTGTTTTTTCATATTCCATAATAATTTCCTCCTGTGTTTTACCACTACTTCAACCCATTGAAGCAATACTAGGGGGTAGTATAGTATATAATTGGGTTCAACAAAGCCACACCATATGGTTGCTTCACTAATCTTTGGCGTATTTATACTAGTAGAAGCAACCTTAAAAAAACTTAGAGAGCATAGCGGTTTTAACTCTTAGATTTCATATTTAGTTTTAAAAATGAGTTCCGCTATGCTCTCTTTGAATAGGATAGGTGCGACATGGGGTATTGCACCGATTAGACTTACTCGGAAGCCTCCTTTGCTTCCTTGACGGGTAAAGTAAGACCTGTGATGTTATCTTTAGTCAATTCCCCGTTCCAATTACCTGCTTTGTATGAGTCAGTCAAAAGTCTTCTAACTCTGCCACCGAAGTATTCTGCTAATGCTTGAATATCAGCGAACTTTTCACCGGATGTATTACGCATTGGCATAAGAGTATCAACCATAAGTTCACTATCACCAATACCCACAAAAGCATTTATCACCCGATTCACAACAGAATCCGCAACGGCCTGTACTTGTGCTGGTAATATTGTTTGAGTACCTTTGCGAATAGGAGAGTTTGGGAGAGTACCGCATAGGGAGCGAATACTAGCCCAAAATTGCTCGTATTGTTTTTCAGTTTGACCTTCGACTTGTGCTGATGTGATTAAGCCCCTTAGAACTGTGTCCATTGAACCAACATCGTTTACATCTAACCAAGTTATAATGTTGTTTGTTTTTTCTACTAATTTATTATATTCCATATTTTTCATCTCCTAGATTGTATGCTAACCATACAATACCCCATGAAGCAATACTAAGGGGTAATATAGTATATGAACTAGGTTTTCAAAGTAAACCATATGGTTGTGTCCGTAATTCTTTTTGACTGCTATGCTATGAGACACAACCCTAAAAAAAGAGAAAAACTCCCCAAATCCTAAGAAATGGGGAGTTTTTTTAATCATCACAACGCCTCAATATAATTTAATTACTTCCGTGTTGAAGTCATTCGCTATTTTGTTGATGTGTCGGGTTGTGGTTGCGCTATGATACTTCGGAACTGCAATTTGCCATTTTGAGTCCTCTTCATCCCATATAAAAACGGCGACGCATGTGTTATATGAATAAATCAAGTCGCCTACTTTGCATAATTTTGGCGAGTTGCCATAATTACGCATTGAAGGGGCGTGTTGAACAATCCTTTCGACATTTTTTCTTAGTTTTTCTTTTTCTTCTATCATATTTATTATTCGGTTCATGTTTGTTACCTCTTATTATTATAATGTGATTAAGTATATAGTCGGGTTCAACAAAGCCACACCATATGGTTGCATCGATAGTTCTTTTTGAATCAAGCGAAGCGTTATAGATGCAACCCTAAAAAAAGGGAAAAAACGACCCACTCCTAAGAATGGGCCGTTTTTTTTTACCGTTGGTCTTAATCGCCTTGAATATATACCGTTCTTATGCGGTTGTCCTCGTCTAATTCATCATAGCATACATCACAAATTACGCCATATTCAACAGTATGGCGTTCAAGTTCGGGGTGTATTTCCTCTCTACAAAGTTCACAACATCTCATAATTTATTCCTCCTCTTCTGCTTCGTTCCATGCTTCCATAAATTCATCAACATATGCCTCTTGAATTTCGGCTACTAGTATTTGAGATATTGTAGCACCAACCATCCCTTCAATTATTTCAATACCTAATGGCGACCCGTATATTCTCCCGTATGTTTTTATGATTTCACCGTTGTATATCGGTAAATAACCATCAATGAACTCAAATATGTTATAAAGTCTTTCGGGTTCATCGGGGTATTGCTTCTTATATTCTTTTACTGCTTCTGTCCAATCTATTGACATGTTATTATAACAGTATTTAGTATATAGTCGGGTTTCCAAAAAGATACACCATATGGTTTGAGACATAATTCTTTTTGAACTCTTACTATGTCTCAAACCCAAAAAAAGAGAAAAACGACCCTGCAAATTAATACAGGGTCGTTTTTTTAATCGTTTTATGCTCAAATAGGGCATTGGTCTTTCCATTCTTGAAGGTCATACTCTAATTCTGCTTGCTTCTCAAATTCATGGTGTAAATCAGCAAGAATCACCTTTATTTTGTCCGGCGTGTTTTGCCATGTTTCTTCATCTATTCCATATTCTTCAAATGCAGTTTTCTTAAATTTGCTTTCTCGATATTGTAGTTTCCATAATTTAAAGTCTGTTTTGTATCTATCCAAATCCATTCTTCCATTTTCCATATAATCTGCTGGCCAAGGTTGTTCATCCATTTTGTCTATTACTTCTTGTGACATGTTATTATATTACAAGTAGGTATATAATCGGGTTCAGCAAAAAGCAACACCATATGGTATTACAATTTAGGCCGTTCTACAACCATATGGCTTTGTTCCAAAATTTTTTTTCTTTGTTAAAATAGGTTAATTAACCACTTTTTGTTAAAATTAGCCTATTAACCATTGATATTAACATGTTAGCCCATAAAACTACTATGTTTATTACCCCTAATACATTACGATATGTCAAGGAGGAAGTTAGATTACTGCTGAATTACGAAACAGATTAGATGCCGTAGTTCAAACAATAAGACAAGTATTACAATATACTAAAGAGTCTAAAGCGTTTACTGATAAGCAAAATGATGAATTACGCCATGCTCAAGTAGAACTAAGAAAGTTAGTTAAGTATATACAAGATGTTAAATCAACAACTGATAAAGATGAAAGATTTAAGGAATATGGTAATACTAAACAAAATAAACTATTCTAAGTTAAGGTTTTATTGTGGAAATACATAAATAAACAAAAATTTTTTTTCGCTAGTGCTACACAAAATCCGCCACATTTTTTGAAAAAAGGGTTGAAAATAAATGAATTGGAAAGATACGATTAAAAAGGATGAAAGTGAATTTTTGGGAGACACCAATTTACCACCGGAAGTGCAGGAAGCGATAAGAGTTGCAGTTTCAACAATGGCAAAAAATCTTTTAAAATTAAAGGATGATAGAATTTATTCTATATTAGGGGCATCACGCAGTTATAAAGGGAGTAAGAACTACGCCACTCCTAATGAATTAATTAATGAATATGTGGATAATATGCGAAATAACTTAATTAATACTGCTAAAAAAAGATATGATGGGGAAAAAAATTCCTAGAAAAATTTTTGAAAAAAGCGTTTAAAATAAAAGGTGAATAATATGACATGGAAAGATATTCTCAAGAATGATGATTGTTTAAGGTGGATGAATAAACTATATCAAATAATGGCTAAATATCCCGACAGTTCCGGCGATAGTATTCTTAATTATACTCCAAAAGAAATTGTTAATGAAAAAGAAGCCTGTCGAGTCAAAAAAAATTGGCAAGAAACACACCTTACTAATTCCCCTGTTCGTCGCCAACCTCACTTGATGGGTGTTTCTATGCCGCATGTAGGTTATAGAAATTTTAAGACTGGAAGAGAAGATGAGAGGGTTGATTTCACAGTATCAAATCTTAAGTATAAAGGAAGTAATATGAGTATGGAGTTTTGGCTCAGTCTTTCGGCCTACATAGAGGGAAAAAGGCATGTTGTCACACTTTATACTGATGATAAAGAAACTGTATTGAAGATAATAAAAGAA
>Ga0209645_1001535_pt1 | contig 11521 bp, 21 predicted proteins | sample ETNvirenome_6_30_FD_184070 | JGI IMG/M metagenome (GOLD analysis project Ga0209645, IMG submission 184070) | Marine viral communities from the Pacific Ocean - ETNP_6_30 (SPAdes) (version 2) | ecosystem: Environmental > Aquatic > Marine > Oceanic | place: Pacific Ocean | collected 2013-06-19
TATAAAGAAATGTTACCCGCTAAAGGACCTGTAAAAACAGAAATAGTTGGAGCTCGCACAGTAGAAATAGAAAACCAAGCAGAAAGGGTCCAAGAGTTTATGAACTATTACATTATGAATGTAATGGAAGAATACGATCCTGAGTTGGATCAAATGTTGTTTTACTTACCGCTCGCTGGTTCTGCTTTCAAGAAGGTTTACTTTGATGTGGTATTAAATAGGGCCATATCTAAATTTATACCTCCAGAAGATCTTATCGTGCCTTACGAGGCTGCTGATATTAGCTCTGCGGAAAGAATTACTCATGTTATTAACATGTCATCCAACGAAATTAAAAAACAACAATTATCTGGTTTTTATGCAAACGTAGACATAGGATCCGATGGTTATGCTGAGGACATGTCGGAGGTCGAAGAGGCTATAGACGAAATACAAGGCATGTCTCCCTCTTACAAAGAAAACAGAAACAGAACTGTATACGAGGTACATACTGTTTTAGATATAGAAGGTTTTGAGGATGTTGACGCAACAGGTAATCCAACAGGACTAAAACTACCTTACATAGTAACGATCGAAGATAGCTCAGAAAAAGTTTTAAGTATCAGACGCAACTACAACGAAACAGATCCACTAAAAAATAAAATAAATTATTTTGTGCAATACAAGTTTATGCCTGGCCTTGGATTTTATGGCTTAGGTCTTTCGCACATGATCGGTGGCTTATCAAAAGCATCAACATCTATTTTGCGACAACTGATAGACGCAGGAACTTTGGCAAACTTACCAGCTGGTTTTAAAGCTAGAGGTATGCGTATTCGTGATGAAGATGATCCATTACAACCTGGTGAATTTAGAGACATAGATACGACAGGTGGATCGTTAAGAGAAAACTTAATACCTTTACCTATAAAAGAACCAAGCAACGTATTAATGCAGTTACTAGGCTTACTCGTAGACTCAGGTAAGCGTTTTGCAGCCATAGCGGACATGAACGTAGGTGACATGAACGCAGCTATGCCTGTAGGTACCACGGTGGCCCTCCTAGAACGTGGTACCAAGGTTATGAGTGCAATCCACAAAAGACTGCATTATTCACAAAAACTAGAGTTTAATTTGTTGGCTAAAGTGTTTGGTGAATCTCTGCCGCCTATCTACAACTATGCAATAGGTACAGGATCTAACGAAGTTAAACAACAAGACTTTGATGATCGTGTCGACATCATACCGGTTTCAGATCCTAATATTTTTTCACAAAGTCAAAGAGTTACCTTGGCACAAGAGCTTTTACAGATGGTGCAGTCAAACCCACAAGTGCACGGGCCTATGGGTATCTACGAGGCTTACCGAAGAATGTATGCGGCGTTAGGCGTGGATAACGTAGAGGCGTTGTTACAACCACCGCCCGATATGACGCCACAACCGGTCGAGGCAGGATTAGAAAACGCTGGTTTACTGTTAGGACAACCTGCACAAGCTTTTCCAGAACAGAACCATCAAGCACATATAGACACACACAGAAGTTTATTTTTTACCGATTTAGTAAAAGAAAGTCCGCAAGTACAAGCTTTGATAATCTCACATTGTATGCAGCACTTACAATTCTTGGCCGCACAACTAGCTCAAGAACAGATGCCACCAGAAATGCAACAAAGGATTGCAGAAATACAGTCGGTTATTCAACAAGTTAGTCCAGAAGAGGCAGCTGCAATCATGCAACAAATCAAAGTAATCAACGAACAATACAGCTCTGCAATCATGGCTCAACTAGCAAACGACTTCTTACAATCTATAGGTATGAGCGGTGGTGGCGATCCATTGGTTGATATTAGACAGAAAGAATTAGAGCTCAGAGACAAAGAACTAGATATAGAAACACAGCAATTTGAAAGCAAACAAAACCAAAGAGCAGAGGAAAAACTATTAGATGCAAACTTACAAATGCAAAGATTGGAAACTCAAAAACAAATAGCAGACGATAAATTAGAAGTGGCGATAGATAGATTAAAAACCAACACAGATTTAAAACTGTTAGAATTAGAAAACAAAATTAAGGGGATATTATGACAACATCTTATAAATTAGAGGCCGTAAAAGCTCTTAAAGCGCAAAAAAAAGAGGCTAGAGCTCAAGAAGAGTTAGAGTTGAAAGCAGCAAGAGAGGCGGCCGAAAAAAGAGATCAAGCTAATGCCGAAAGGATTGCTAAGAAAATGGCTAGGATTGAGGCCGGTTTGCCGGTAGAAGATCCGGTTGTAGAAACTAAAGCAGAAGAAAAACCTGTGAAAAAGACTGCAACCAAAAAAACCACTACAAAAAAGGCAGAAACAAAAGCAGCACCGAAAAAAAGAGGTAGGCCAAAAAAAAGTAGTTGATGGATATATCTTTAATCGACCAAATCAAAAAAAAGATTGAACTTAGGGAATCTCAGATACAAGAAACCTTAATGTCGGGTAGTTTAAAAGATATGGAACATTATAAATATTTGCAAGGAGAACTTAATGCTTTATACTTTATTGCAAATGAGATTAGTGATTTAGCAAAAGAACTTTAATGTCAAAAATAATTAACCCAAACGCAGCAACAAAAGTAGCAGAGGCTTACGTTGAGCCTAATGAAAGGGTCTTGGATCCCGAAAAATTAGATGCCTCGATACTTGAACGTATGCCACAACCCACAGGTTGGCGTTTATTGGTTTTGCCCTACGCCGGCAAAGTAAAAACAAAAGGCGGAATAGTCTTAGCTAAAGAAACTAAAGACCGTGAGGCACTAGCAACAGTAGTAGCTTATGTAGTCAAGATGGGACCACAATGTTATAACGATACAGCTAGGTTTGGAGATAAACCGTGGTGTGAAGAAAAACAATGGGTTTTAATAGGGCGCTACTCTGGCTCTAGGTTTAAACTTGAGGAAGGTGCAGAAGTAAGAATCATCAACGATGATGAAGTGATAGCCACAATTCTCGATCCAGATGATATAGTAAGCTTATGACAGTCGAAAACGATGACAACATGACTCAGCCAGAGGTTGAGGAGATTGAAATAGAAGTTGCTGATACCGATGCTACGGAAGAAGTAACTGCCTCTAATGATGAAGAATTAGAGAATTACACCAAAAATGTTTCTAAAAGGATAAATAAACTTAACGCTAGAAACAGAGAAACAGAAGAAAGAGCAGCACAACTAGAGGCGGCTTTACGACAAAGAGAGCAAGAGGTAAATAATTATTACCAACAAGCAGCTCAAGCGCAAAGAACGTTACTAGAAAAAGAAGAAGAGAACGTACAAGCCAAAGAAAGAGAGGCTAACGATCTTTATGAAAAAGCGGTTAGCTCTGGCGATGCGTCTTTGATGTCGAAAGCTGACACTTTGAAAAGTGAGGTAGCTTTACAAAAAGAAAAAGTAAGGCTTGCTAAACAAAAACAAGAACAGATAGCAGACACAAGCTCTGCTCAAAACGTTGTGGCACAACCTGAGCAACAAACGCAACAACCGCAAGCAGTACAACCAACAAAAGAGGCTTTAGCTTGGGCGTCTAAAAATCCATGGTTTAACGAGAACATGGAGGCTACTGCTTGGGCCCAACACGTCCACAATACGTTGGCCTACGAAGGTTATGATTTAGACTCTGAGGATTACTACAATGAGCTAAACAACAGAATTTATAAAGTTTATCCAGATCTTAGATCTGATAATGTCGAGCAAAATGAGGACCGACCCGCTGTGCAAAGAGTCGCCTCAGCTGCCGTAGGTAGTCGACAAAAAACACAAGGCAAAGAGAACGGCGTACGTTTTAGTAAATCCGAAGTCGAAACTCTACAAGGATTGAAACCACACGGCATGTCAGATGAGGCGTGGTTGAAATCTGTCGCTAAAGAAAAACAAAAACTAGCAACTAGGGAGGCAAAATGACAGAAGAAAATAGCGAAAACGTACATTCCAGAATATCCCGTGAGTCCGAGTCTCACGATAAAAATTCTCGTAGACAACCTTGGAGACCGGTAAGAAAACTAGAAACTCCACCCCCACCAGAAGGTTACGAATATCGTTGGATTAGAGAATCAATGTTGGGTCAGGAGGATAGAGCAAACGTAGCAAGAAGAGTTAGGGAAGGTTGGGAACTCGTAAGAGGATCCGATTTACCTGATGAATATGCTTATCCGATTGCCGAATCTGGTAGACATGCTGGTTTAGTTTATAGCGAAGGACTTTTATTGGCGAAGATACCTGTCGAGACTCGACAAGAACGAAACAGTTATTACGAGGATCAAACTGTCAGAAAAAAAGAGGCGTTGGATAACAATATGTTTAACGATGCCAGAAAAGATGGCAGATACGTCAAGTACGACTCCGATAGAAAGTCTAATGTTACTTTTGGGAAAAAGTAATAAATATTAATAGGAGTAAATCTTATGGCGAATAAAGATGCCGCATTTGGTTTAAAACCTGTTCGTATGATGGGCGGAGCACCATACTCTGGAGGACAATCCAGATATAGAATAGCTAGTGGCGCCACAACACCAATATTTCAAGGCGATTTAGTTACACAACTAACAGCTGGGGTGTTGGGACGACATACAGCCACCGGAACCGTTCCAATTGTTGGAGTGTTTAACGGAGTTCAGTACACTGACCCCACCACAGGCGAGCAAGTTTTTAACAACTATTATCCTGGTAGTATTTCTGCCTCGGATATAATCGCAAGCGTAATCGACGATCCTAATGTCGTTTTTGAAGTACAAGCAGACGCAGCTATGCCTGTTGCTGACTTGTTTGGAAACTTTGACATTGTTGATGGATCACCGGTTGGCGATACTAAGTCTGGAAGATCTAACTTAGAGCTTGATGTAACGACAGGAGCTACAACTGCTACATTACCTCTAAAAGCGTTAGATATTTCTCAGGATCCCGATAACGACGACGTAGCATCAGCAAACACCAATGTTTTATGTGTGATTCAAAACCACATCATGGGACAAAAAGGTGCTGGTTTAGCATAAGGAGTTAATACATGGCAATTTCAAGAGCACAATTAGCGAAAGAGCTAGAGCCTGGTCTAAACGCACTTTTCGGAATGTCCTATGATTCTTACGATCAAGAGTATGAAGATATCTTTGTGATCGAGGACTCAAACAGGGCGTTTGAAGAAGAGGTGCTTATCACAGGTTTTGGCGGAGCACCCGTCAAGTCAGAGGGTCAAGGCGTTGAATTTGACAATGCCTCAGAAAGTTTTAGCGCAAGATACACGCACGATACTGTTGCGTTAGCGTTTGCGCTTACAGAAGAGGCGGTTGAAGACAACCTGTACGATTCTCTTGGTAAGAGATATGTTAAAGCTTTAGCAAAATCTATGGCTAACACCAAAGAGGTTAAAGGAGCTGACGTATTGAACAACGCTTTCTCATCTAGTTTTACAGGTGGTGATGGCGTATCTCTAGTAAACACTGCTCACCCACTTGCAGGTGGAGGAACAGCTGCTAACAGAGCAACTACGATGGCAGATTTGAACGAGGCGTCTTTAGAAGATGCTTTGATCGACATATCTACTTTTACAGATGACAGAGGTTTGACTATCAGCGTTACTGCGGACAAATTAATAATTCCTCCGCAATTAGTATTCGTCGCTGACAGAATATTAAACTCTCAACAAAGATCTGGGACTGCTGATAATGATATCAACGCGATCAGAAACACAGGTGTATTGCCTGGTGGTTATGCGGTGAATCATTACCTAACAGATCCAGACGCTTTCTTTATCTTAACGTCAGTTAATGCTATGGGAGAAGGTCTAAAAATGTTCCAAAGATCTCCAATGGAGACTTCTATGGAGCCAGACTTTTCTACAGGCAACATCAGATACAAAGCTAGAGAAAGATATTCGTTTGGTTTCTCTGATTGGAGAGGAATCTACGGATCTCAAGGCGCGTAATTTGAAGTCGTAACACACTTTATTACTCAGTGTTACAAAGGGCCCGAAAGGGCCCTTTTTTTATGTCTAAAATATTTAATATTTATTGTTGTAAATAGTTGTAATAATTTGCAAATATCTGTAATATGTCTATGTGAGACATTCAATTAACCAAACCAAGGAGGATAAATGATCACAGTTTTTCATACTAAAAAATTTTATTACCACAAGGAGGGTTACACCAAAGTCGCCACTGTTGATACTGATAGTGTTGCTGAGGCTTTTAGGCTAACTCAAAACATAGATGGATCTTGGTCGCAAGGTCCTGAATTATCTTACAAAGGCAAAACTTACGCCAACAAAGATTTTTCAGACAAGGTGACGGTCCTTACAGATCTTAAAACTCATAACGGTGAAGTGGTCGGACTCAGATCAACTTCTAGCGGTGACGTTTTGTTTGACGGCGAAAAGTATTGGTTTTTAGTTCCGTCCTACGCTGACAGAAAAGCCACAGAAAGTTATAAGACAGAAGGTCAAACGGTGGCCATCGACAATTTTGATATTGACGGTTTTGAATACGACGATAAGGAGGTGGCGTAATGGCTTATAAAAATTACACAAGAGAAGAACTTATTAAGAAGTTCGGTAAAAGCAAAAAACATTTATATGTTTATAAAAAATACGACTACACAAACCATGAATATATTTATGAGTTAAGAGGTGTAAAAAACAAACCGCATGAAAATCATACAACAATAGATGAAATTTTAAGTGAGGAGGTAGCGTAATGGTTAAAGTAAAAATTAAAAATAAACCTAATGAATTAAAAGCTGTGGCTTTTTTAGGCAAATTTTCTCAACACAAAGGCTTATTTGACGAAGTGGTCAAAACCCTTGATTGGTTAGAGGAAACAGACAAAAAAATTAAAAAGGAGAAAAAATGACTTACAAAAGTGAAGTAGCAAGATGCGCGGCTGAGATAAGAAAAATTTTAAAAGAGAAAAATATTAAGGCCAGCGTAAGAAGTAAACAATTTAGCATGGGCAATAGCGTAGACGTCGAAATTAAAGAGATTATAAATCCAGAGGTTTACAAAGCTTTGCAAAAGGAGTTGGCCAAATATAAATACGGTCACTTTGACGGCATGTATGATATTTACGAACACAGCAACTTGAGAGACGACATACCTCAGACTAAATACTTGACCATCAAATACGATTGGAGATTACATGACGAGTCAGTAAAAAAAGTTGAAGAGTTTGTTAGGGGTAAGGTCAATTTAGGTTACTCCCATAACCCTGACCACGAATACAATAGAATAGCAAACGACTTACTTTATGGGAGAGACGATTTTATCGCTTGGAAAGAAATTGAAAACGTAATTAAGGAGGTAGCGTAATGAAAAACTTAAAACCTAAAATTGAAAAAGTTTTGGTCAAAACCATAAATGAGCATTATGACTTTTATAAAGCTTATGCAGAAAACGACAAAATATTAGTTGAGTGGAAAGATCCAGACATGAACAAAAATGGACCAGAGGAGTGGTTTTTCGTACCTGAATACGACCATGAGGAGGAGTTTTGCTTTACTTGTGACGGTGGGCCTGGTTGGGACGCTATGAATCCTTATGATGCTGATTATCCTGATTACGATTTTGAGGTAAAGCTTGATAAAAATTTTGAAAAGGCTGGTTTGTTTTGCGAACCATACGCCAGCTGGAAACATTGTGTAGTGGAGGATAAGTAGTGACAAAAATATACTTAGATATGGACGGAGTTTTGGCAGACTTCGTAACCGGTGTGCAAGGGCCTGATTATTTAGATGGCCCTTTAAAAAGCGAAGAACAATACGACGACACCAAAAAAAATCTTATACTCAAAAGATTATTTAAAAATTTACCGCCAATGCCTAACATGCTAAAGCTTGTATCTTATGTAAAACAAACAGGCTTGCCTTGGGAGATCTTAACTTGCTCAGGTGAGATCGAAAGACCTCTGGTGGTAGCCGACAAAATAAATTGGATTAGAGAACACGTTGATTACAACGTAGTCGTTACTTCTACACTTAAAGGTAAGCACAAAGCTATCTTTGCAAAAAAAGGTGACATTCTAGTAGACGATAAAAAATCTAATGTGGAGGCTTGGAAAGACGCAGGCGGCATTGGCATTTTACACACAGACATAGACGAGACTATAGAAGAATTGAAAACAATATTGTTTTTTTAAACCCTAAATAGTAATATCAAAGCGTACGATTAATTGTTACGGGCATAGTGCTCGTAATGGCTATTTTAAAGGAGGCTGATTATGACTACGCATTTTACTTCGGGTGTTACCAACGTTGGAGTTGATTCAACATTAGGTAAACTAAAAGCACCCGCTCCACATAAGTATCACACTTATTTTAATGATTTTGATACTTACTTGGCGTCCGATTGGACAATCACAACAACTGAGGATGGTACAGGATCCGCTACTGAGGCATTAGCTGACGGCGATGGCGGTTTACTGTTAGTAACCAACGCAGCTGGAGATAACGACCATGACTTTTTCCAACTTGTAAAAGAAGGATATAAGTTTGAGTCTGGCAAACAGTTAGCATTTAACATGCGTTTTAAAACTAACGATGCTACTCAGACTGATATTGTTGCTGGTTTACAACTGACTGACACGACACCCCTAGACGTGACAGACGGTATTTTCTTTTTGAAGTCTGACGGTGGAACCACAGTTACTTTTGTTGTTGAAAAAGACAGCACGCAATCAACTTTGGATTTGCCTAACGCTTTGGCTGACGATACTTTTATGACTGTAGGTTTTGTTTACGATCCTAAAGATCAAAAGTTTCATGTTTTCCAAAACAATGTTTTAGCTGGCACAGTGGTAAGCACAAACGCTCCAGATAATGAAGAATTGACTGTATCGTTTGGTATACAAAACGGTGCTGCTGCTGCAAAAACTTTGACTGTCGATTACATCGGCGCAAGCAAAGAGCGTACAGCAAACACAGAGCTATAAGGAGTAAACCATGGCTGATACAGTAACAAGTCAGACCATTCAAGACGGAGAAAAAACTGCTATCTTGAAATTTACAAACGAGAGCGACGGCACAGGTGAGGCCTCTGTTAAAAAGGTTGACGTTTCGGCGTTAGCTAATAATAGCGCAGGCGACGCTTGTTCTTCGGTTTCCATTTCAAGAATTTATTGGGCCTGTCGTGGTATGGGCGTTGACATTGAGTTTGACGCCACTACTAACGTCTTAGCAATACCTTTACCGGCTGATAGCACGGGCGATGAATATTACGATTTATTCACAGGTATACCTAATAACGCAGGATCAGGCGTAACCGGAGACATTGACTTTACTACGGTAGGTCACAGTAACGGTGACGCTTACTCCATCATTTTAGTGTTGAACAAAAACTACTAAGGTGGCGACGACTAAAGATGTAAAAAGGACTCCCAGCGGTAGGCTTACTTATCGCGGGGAGACTTTTTCTGGTTACAACAAACAAAAACGAACGCCTGGTAAAAACAAAAAGTTTGCAGTGTTAGCAAAAAAAGGCGATCAAGTAAAAATAGTGCGTTACGGAGATCCAAATTTAAGTATCAAAAAAGATCAACCGGCGCGTAGAAAAAGTTTCCGAGCAAGACACAACTGCGATGCGGTGCAAAAGAAGAAAGATGTATTTGCGGCGTCGTATTGGTCATGCAAAAATTGGTAAATAATTATGTCTGAAAAAAAAATAAAAAAAGTAATAAAAGGTTTAAAAAAAGCAAGTAAGACTCATGCTGGTCAAGCAAAAACACTTGAGTCAATCAAAATGAAAAAAGGCGGCGCAGCTAAGTCAGACGTCCCATCTAACGTTGCTAATCCAACTAAATACAGACAAGCAAAAGCTAAAGCAAAAAGAAAGTTTAAGGTCTACCCGTCTGCTTACGCTAACGCTTACATGGTTCAAGAGTACAAAAGGATGGGCGGCAAGTATAAAGGCGCTAAGAAAGCAGAGGGTGGCGAAATGAAAGGTTTAAAACCCATACCTGCCGATAACAAAGGCTTACCTAAACTACCTAAAAGAGTAAGGAATAAAATGGGTTTCATGCGACAGGGTGGTGCAGTAACGATGGTACAGGGCAGAGGTTGTGGCGCTATGATGCAATCCAAACGTAAAAAAACCAGAGTGCCTAGTTCGTAATGGTAGCTAAAGCAAGCACAATCAAGCGCAAAATAAGACAAGGTAAAAAACTTGGTTTTAGTGAGCGTGCATCTGCAAAAGCTAGAGGCCTGATAAAAAGAGCCGACGGCACTAAACGTAAAAGTCCAAAATACAAAAGAAAATGAAAAAGAAAAGAGATCCTAAAGTTGGCACAGGCAAAAAACCTAAAGGATCTGGCAGAAGGTTATACACCGATGAAAACCCTAAAGATACCGTCAGTATTAAGTTTGCAACCATGAAAGACGCAAACGCTACGGTAAACAAAGTCAAAAGAATCAAGAAACCGTACGCACGCAAAATACAAATACTGACAGTTGGCGAGCAACGAGCTAAAGTTATGGGCAAAACAGGCATAGCCAACGTTTTCAAAAAAGGTAAACAAGCAATAAGAAAAGCACATGGCAAAGACTAGCGGAGGACTAACTAAGTGGTTCCAACAAGATTGGGTTGACATTGGTGCGCCCAAAAAAGGTGGCGGCTTTGCTAAATGCGGTAGAACTAAATTAAAAGCCGATAGAAAAAGAAAATACCCAAAATGTGTGCCGGCTGCTAAAGCGCGACGTATGACGAAAGGACAAATAAAATCAGCGGTGTCTCGTAAAAGAGCAAAAAAACAAGGTGTTGGCGGCAAACCAACAAATGTTAAAACTTTTGCGGCTACAGGTGGTATGATAAGATCAAAACCTAATATGGGTTTATACGGAAGGAGCTAACAATGAAAGGAACTAAATACAGAGCCAGAGGCGGTGGCATGAAAGGAACCAAAATGAGAGCTATGGGCGGTTCTATGAAAGGAACTAAAATGAGAGCTATGGGCGGTTCTATGAAAGGCACAAAAGGTATGGCAATGGGTGGAGCAGCAGCAAGAGAGCGAGCTGCAACCGGTATGTCAAATATGCCTGCCTCAGTAATGAAGGCGCTCATGGGTGAAGGCACTAGAGCAGCAGGTCAAAAGCCAGCTTTACGCGGGACTAAAGGCATGGCCAAAGGAGGTGCTATGAAAGGCACCAAAGGCATGGCTAAAGGTGGTGCTATGAAGGGCACAAAAGGCATGGCTAAGGGCGGCGCTATGAAAAACACAAAACTCAGAGCTAAGGGCGGAGGCCTTTACGGTAAATAAATAATTTATCAAATTAAATTTAGTGGCGTATTTAATTTCAAACATACCTCAGTTTAAATGCTGGGTTCGTAAAGAGTTTACGGCTAATCACCAAAACTATCATGGCGAGTATTTGCACGCTTTAGCGTTTGCTGTAAACACCATTCCTGACCGATCTCTTTCTTTTCAGGTGGTTTTCACCGGTTGTGAAACCGACTTTGAAGATTACCCTGACGAAAACGTACACGGTGGCGCTATGTGGGCCCGTATGCCTATCGAGGCGCTTGTAGCCGATATACCCTTAGC
>Ga0209645_1001536_pt1 | contig 11519 bp, 19 predicted proteins | sample ETNvirenome_6_30_FD_184070 | JGI IMG/M metagenome (GOLD analysis project Ga0209645, IMG submission 184070) | Marine viral communities from the Pacific Ocean - ETNP_6_30 (SPAdes) (version 2) | ecosystem: Environmental > Aquatic > Marine > Oceanic | place: Pacific Ocean | collected 2013-06-19
TACCCCAACCTAATCTCTGATCCATCTTCCTAATAGTAGAAGCAGCAGAGCTATCCTTTATAATCTCAGTTTCAGCATATTCAGTTTTACCTGAGATAATATTTCTAACATACCAAGCCTCAGTCGTAGAACAATTAACACAAGTTCTAGTTTCCGGAAGAGCTTTCAACCTCAAAGGGTTTATTTTATCACCACACTTACAGCAGTTCATTACCAATCAAATTTCTTTTTTAATCTCTCGTAAGTATTTATTTCCCAGATCGCATACTGATCTTTTAAGAAGTAGTACCATCCTACAACTACTACACCAAGTCCAATACCTGCTAAGATATGGATAATTATTTGATATAAATTTATTCCTTCTATTTCCATAATATTATCCTTTATAATGAACAGACTTAGGATCCATTTGAAGCATTCTATATACTAACATTTCTTTAGAAATACCAGTAGCTTCATGAGTATCAATTAACTCTTGATCCATTAAATCGTTAAACTTTTTAGTAGTAATTTTACCAGCAACACGATCTTGAAGTAGATCGACTTTTTTCTGATATAGAGTATTTACATTTTTCATAACCTTTATTTTAATATTATACCTTAATATATGAAGAAATACTCAGGCCGCCAACTTTTTTTATGGTTATTTTTCAACTTCTTTCCATAAAGATTGTATAGCTATTATAGCAAAACATAGTAGTAGTTGTAGTGCTATCTTCCAAGTAAAAGGTTCTTTAAAATAAACTTGTATTAATATAGCATAAACTATCATACCTATAGCAAATCCAACAAATCTAGCTCCCCATATGCTCTCTCCATATCCTAACATATTATATTTTGTAGCTAATATAAATACATAAGTAAGAGGAATAGCTGCAACATACATACCCCACCAAGACTCATCTAATTTAGGGTATTTGAATTGTAAGTTATGCTGGAACCAAGCTCCAGCTTGTGCAATAACAGTTATAACAAAACCTGCTATTATATAATACCAGTTTAAATCTTTCATTTTAAATAGAATTCTAATAAGTTAAAAGTACCTTGTAACTGATCAACTTGTTGAACAGCTAAGAATTTAAACGTATCTCCAACAGTAACTCCTTTTAACCATTTTATATCTTTAACATTCGGAATGTCGATAGTAACGTCGGTACTATATTTAATATACGAATTATTTACATTTTCCCAAACTAAATCATCTAAATTTAATTTATTACTTATTTCATCAAATACTTCATCATTAGAACCATTTATATTCATAGCATTAAATACTAAATCTTTATCACCATCTTTATCTATATCTATTGCTTTAAATCCTACGTTATGGAAATTAGTATCATTCCATTCTATTCTAAAATTAGAATCTACAAAACTACCGTCACCATTATTGTTTAATATACTGAATGATCTATAACCTTCATTATTAACATCAGTAAATAAAGTAAAAAGATCTTTATCTCCATCGTTATCATAATCTACAAATTTAGCATCTACTACGTGAATAGATTCTTTCAGCCAATCGTTAACTCTAGGAATAAATTCTAATTTAGTATAAAATCCATCTTGATCTGGATCTGAGAATATCTTTGCACTACTATCTACTAAAGATGAATATCCTTGATAAACCTCTGAGGTAACTATTATTTCTTTCATATTATCTCCATCTAAATCTTCTACCAGAACTTGAGCTCCATTATCAATAATGTCATCTATGATCCATTGTTGTTCAAAACTTCCATCTAAATTTTGTAAGTAGATATGCAGTCTACTTTCATCTGGATTATTTGAAGGGGTAAGGTGAATAGCAGCTATATCAAATAAACCGTCATAATTAAAATCACCAACTGCTCCTGAATGATAAAAACTTTTATAGTCACTAATCTGAGTCCATTGAGTAGAGCCGTTTACTGTTTTATTAATCCATAGATGGTTCATAGGCCATTCTGTCCAATTTAAATCAGATACTTCAGGACCAGTATCGGCATAGAGAAAACCATTATTTCCTATTGGAGTCACAGACCTACCTCCCATTCCCATATTAATATTATCGTAATAATCTGTTATGATCCAATTATTTAACTTTTTAAGTTTAAATGTTGGCAGGTTTTTAGTTTGAGCTAAAGGCCATCTAGCATAAGAAGGAGAGAGTAAAATAGATTCCGTCCCTGTATCATCTATAAAATTTACAGCACCATTGAATGCAATATCTATTCCTTGCCATATATCGGAAGATAGAGAATGATTAATTGTAATCAAAGTACTTTCATATTCCTTTTCTGGAATAGGTTTTTGTGGTTGTGGATTCGTGTAGACTTCTTCTATGTAATCTTCTTTAGCACAACTGGCTAAAACCAGACATAGTATAATTGTATTTCTCATAACCTTTTACTTAAATATACGAAAAAAAATGCAGACTACCTAATAAAATCAGTGTATTCTGTGAATACTTTAAAGAAGTCGTTTCCTCTATATTGATCCACTTGTTTAGTTTTTACTAAAAACCTTTGAAACTCTTCTTCAGATCTTTCTTGCTCTAAAGTAGTAATCAAAAATTCAAACTGACTAATATCGTGCTTTATAGCATCTTTATTATCTTCTAATTCTTGAGTTTTTAACCACTCTATTGTATCCAAGTACCTTTCTTTTACAATTTTTTTATGGTGTTCTGGAAGATTTTTAAGTTGTAAGTGAGCTGGGTTTGTTAGAAAGTTAACGTGTAGATCATTGTGACCAATATATCCTTTTTCTAAAAACTCTTTAAAAAGATCAACTATGTTATAAGCATTCATAATATTAGGAGTAGGAACTATCATAAATCTCAACTTTTCCCCTACAGTCTTAAGATACTCTATATTATTTACTACCTCGGACCAAGTACACCCATCTCTTAAATACTCTCCCCTTTCATAGGAACCGTCAATACTGGCTGTAATCTCTATATCTTTAAAATTTTTAAGCATTTCGATCAGATCAAATTCTTTATATTTTACTCTTGTAATATTAGAAGTAATCCAAAGGGTAATATCTTTAGCTAAGTCATTATCAATACAATATTGTAAAATTTCATAGAATTTATCTTGTGTTAGAGGTTCTCCTCCTGCAAAAAATAAAAATTTAACATTATGAAGCTGTTCTAATATAACTTCATATTCAGATTCATCTACTGAGATATTATATGGAGTGCCTGTGTCATTAAATGCGAACTTAAGATTTTTAAATTCTTTATATAAGGCAGAAGAAAATTCAGGAGAACATATTCTGCACTTTAAGTTACATTTATTATCCCATCTTAGATCTAAAAACTTTAATTTAACTTTTTTAAGACTAAAATCTTCATTAGTATTTTCTATCAGTTCATCTAACCAAGGAGATAATCTTCTATTAAGACTTTGTCTATAGCTAATATCAGGAAGGTTTTCATCTTTAGCTTCTTTTTCTCTTAACCAACACTCACCACATTCTTCCGGTTTTTCTCCGTTCCACAACCTCTTTCTTAAATTCTTAGCTGCCTCTGAATTATAATGATCGGTTAGTTTGGTTCCTTTTTTAGTTGCACCGTAAACGTTTGAAGTTTGTTTGTATAAACAACATGGAATTACATGACTCATAGTACTAAGATGCATACCTTGCCATGCTGCTGCACAAAACGTTTCCTCATTATAATCTTTATTCATCGATTATAAATAGATAATTATTTAATTGTAAATAACTATCCTCTGAGTTTCATCAGTCTTTCTTAATCTTCTTTGAATTGATCTTCCTATTGGAGCTCTTGATAACCTTTGATAAGTGATACCCTCTATTGAGATATCTTCTCCTTCCAATACAGTATCTGCTATTCTAGCATTCATTTTGTGAGAAGGAATATAATATAATTTTTCCATAGTTATTATCTTTATTGATAATATAAGAAAAATTACTCAGATAAAAAACTAAATAACGTTGTTTTTAGGGTTAGTGTTTGAACGACTTATACCTATTGCAAATAACTCTAAATCTTGAGGTAATTTAATAGCTGCTTCTATCGTAGAAGCTACTTCATTAAATTTTACTTTAGGAAAGTTACTACTATTATTTTCCAATGTATTTGGATAAATGTTTAAAATTCTCACAGTTTTATTTAAATCCCTAGTTTGAAGTGTAAGGTCATTTAGTTCTTTTTTGTTTTCTAAATAACTCTTATTAGGTGAACCGTAGAAAATAGCTGAGGTAAGTATATTAACTATGGTTTTGTTTTGCATTTTCCATGCTTTATACACATGAGAGTATAAAATGGCTTGTAAATTACCTGAATAACTACAGTTAATAAACACATCACTATCTTCTAATTTATCAACTATATTGTGTTGATATTTAAATAATCTTTCGTTAAGTTCTAAGGTATCATAATTTTTACTATTGAAGTAATTTAATAACCCTTGACCTAAACCGTGATTAGTACCTGTTATAGCTATTTTCAAATTAATATTCTTTTTTGATCAGTATTTTTGTAGAAGTAAAATCCAATTAAACTAAATCTATCACCTTTGGTAATTTTTGTAACTTCATGTTCTCTATTGTGTAAGAAAGAATACATTTCTCCCCTTTTTTGACCAACTATTACGTCTGGGTTAAATAATTTAAAGTCTCCTCCTTCATAATCATCTGTTAAATTTACTCCTACATTAAATGATTGGCCTGTATAGTATATATCCTTATGTTTGCTAAATTGATCTCCTATGTGATAATGAAAGAAATTAATAACGTCTAACTGTTTAATAACTTTTAAATTTTCACTCACCTCTAAAAATTTGTCAAATTTGTCAAATATCCACTTTGTATCAGAGTTATTTTCTATAACCCTTGAGGTATATTTTATTGTATCACTAACAATTCCTAAACGTTCACTTTTAGCTCTTCTACTTGGTAGTTTAGAATAGGTGTTTATAATACTTTTACACTCTTCAATACTAAATTTTACCATTATCTTATAACTAAATTAACGAAAGACTTTTCTTAACATTTATCACAGGGGTGTAATCGAAATCTTCTATACCATATTTAGTATATTGATCTTCTGGAAGGTTAATAAGTTTAGCTACACTAATATAATTAAGCGTAATTTCCTCGTAAGCTTTTATATCTTGACTAGCAATTAAGTAAATATCTTCTTCTTCCTTCTTTACTATGCAGTTACCGTTAGAGTTATGGTTAGCATATCTTCCAAATAGTTTAGATTCTATCCATCCATCATAAAGTATTCTACCTTCTGAAATTGCATCTAAACGTTTGCTTAAATATATTCCAAGAATATCTCCTTCTGATATAGGTTTAGAACAATTTATTCCCTTACCTCTATCTGGATAGTTTACTACATTAATGTGTTTAAAATAAGCTTTTACTATTTCCAAAATGTTCTTCTTCAAAAAAGATTATGAGAGCATATCTACTTCCTTTTGTAACTTCAGTTACTTCATGCTCATAAGTAGGAGCAAACATTATACAGTTCCCTAATTGTTTACCTCCATCTTCTCTACCTGTTACTTTAAGTACTCCTCCATCATATTCTTTTGGACCTGATAACTGAGCAGAAAACGAACGGTAAATAATTTCACCTCCATATTTCGAAAAGTCTACATGTTTAACTAATTTATGACCTACATTATACTTCATTATTTTAATAGTAGGACAAGAAATTACTCCCCATGGAGATAATTTTTCAACAATAAAATCTTTAAGAGTTTGATCTTCTGTAGATATCCAAGAAGCATTACTATCTTTACGCCATCTTACGACAAGAGTACCATCAGAGTTAGCTTCATTTTCACCTAACTCTCTGTTATGTTTAGCTTGTGCTATGGTATCAACCAAAGTGAGAGTATCATGACCATCTACTTCTTCTGATTCATCATAAAAACTGCGGATGTAATTACAGTCTTCTTTCGAAAATAAAACCTGTTGTCTGTACATAACTAAAATTTATATTACTCTGAATGTTTAGCTTTAAAATGAGTAATAAAATTTGATAAAGTTGTATTTACTTGAGTTATTTTTGCATTAGATGGAGCTACTACATCCCTTTTTTGAACGTCGGTATTCCAATTAAATGTTTTATATACGTTTGGCATCTTATACTAATTTAGCTTTTGGTTGTAAATTTTGTCTATTATATACTGTGTTAAGAACATCATTATCTCCTAATCCTGATACTATGTGACCATCTACTATGAAGTTATGCTCACTTCCTTCTACATCATGTCCATCTACTTCTAAGTTGTACCAGTTAGTAATATACATTTGCTCTACTTTAGCAATCTTTTCGAATGTTGTCCATTCACCATCTACATAAACCGGGTGTCTTGGTTCTGCAATCATGTTCTCGAACTTACAAACATCTACTACTGCTTCAGTTGGGTGAGTTAATGCTTCAGTAACAATACCTTTTACATACTCTCCATTTCTGTATGATTTTACTTCATCTCCTTTTACTACCTCACCAATTGCTTTAGTAGTACCGTCAAACATTTCAACTTGAGAATCGTAAGTAAAACATTTCCAGTTATGAACTAAGTATCCGTTAGCGTAGAAATTGTAGTTATCAGCAACGTCATCTAATCTATAAACAGTTACTTGTGGACCGTCTATAACTTCTATTCCTTTTACTTCTACTTCGTTACTTTCTTTAGTTACTAATTTATCTCCTTCAGATAAGTCTTGAGCAGCTGTCCAGCCTTTTCCAGCAACATATAATCTATGAAGAGGAGTAGAAATAATCTCATTTCCTTCTAGAGTTACCTTAATAACTTTATATACTTGACTTGATTTAATACTACCTACTGTAGCTGGCTCTCCTTCTCCTGTTTTTTCATTCCAAGATAAAAGCTCGTCACCTGATACTATATCTTCGATCTTTTTAGTTTCTCCATTTGAAAGAGTAATTTCTGTACCTGCAGGGAAACAGTTATGAGTAACAATCTTCAAATGAGTAGTCTCATCTGCTAAGAAGAATGTATCTGTCTCTTCTAAATCTACTACGTGAGTATAGTAAGAACCACTTAGTACTTCTGCTTGATTAGAAGTAATATCAACTAATGAACCTGAACTATTAACTAATTTATGAGTATTAGCAGATACATCAACTAATGTTTCATACTTTAACTGATCTCCATTTACATCATATACTAATATTGCTGATGCACCAGACATTCTAATTGGATTAGATCCTGATGGGGTTAAGTTAAATATAATACCATAAGGAAGTGCTAATCTAACATTGTTTATCATAGTAGAACTTGTAATGAAAGATCCACCTGGTAAATCACTACCAGCATGAGACCATCCTAAATATTCTGAAGCAACATCACTATCAGGTGAACCTGAAATAAAATATGATTTAAATTCTTTTCCTACTGATGCGCTTACTATTGAAACAACATCTCCACTTTGACTAACTATTTCTTCTTCTTCAAATATACCACCGTAGTCGGTACCTACTCCAAATACTGGAGTGTTTGTAGCATATTCAAAATAGTGATGCATTCCCAATAAATTTGAAATGTTTGCATCAGACGATTCTATTGAAGTTGGTTTTTCTAATACTGCATCTGTTTGAGTGTACCCTATTGTAGCTAAATCTAGATTAGTACCATAAACTATACTATAGGATCTAACTGAAGTTTGTTTATTACCGTCTAAGTTTTCGTAATAATTCTGAATAAGAGTATCACTAGTTTTGATTTCATTTATAAAATTAGTATATCTATCGTCTGAACCAGAAGAAGAATGACCAATTTTGTAGAATGATAAAGGTTGGTACATAGTTGTTGTAGTATCTTTGACAACTATATCAGGCATAACTGAACTGTTAAAAGTTCTTTCTAAGTTGTCAGCAATACCTTCAGATCCTGAATAATAATAGTTTGCTATTGAACCAGAATCGCCATTATCTACAAATAACTCTAAAATATTAAGGTTATTTTTTGCATAAGTACTATCTAAAATTGCTGATTCGTCGTATGCTAATCTTAAAATAAATTTGTCTGCTCCATCAGTAATAGATGATGGGTAAATTGTATTACCGTCTTCCATGACTTTTGTAAATCCTGTAATAGACCCTGTGTAATCGGTTGTTAAACTTTGTGATAAGTGGTTAACAAAGTTAGTTTGATGGTCTTTGTACACTACTGTAATATCAGTAAGTGAACCTGAATTAAGAATGTCATGAAGAGGGGTATAATTAAATAATGATAAAGACGCAGATGATATACCAGTATCTGTGTTTATCTCAAGAAGTCTCAAGTTATCTGAACTGTCTACTGCAAAGTCTGCTGAAAATAAGGTACCTTTCATAATATATTATAGAGTTTGAATTCTATAATAAATAGTTACTTATTAAGGAAAATAACTGATTCAACTAAGCCATTCTCTATCCAATTTGCTGCATCTCTATGTCCGTTGAAACTCCAATGAAGATCGTAATATTTCCCATTAGAGTGTTGTTTAATATTTTCAAATTTCATTCCTGGTGTAATTTCTTCCGACCATACTGAATAATCCCATAATAAACTTTTAATACCATTACTGTTAAAATACCTAACTAACCCTAAAAACATAGAAACATAGAATGAATTCCATAATTCCTTGTTACTGTCCTTAAATGAAATACAGTAGTTAATTAAAATTTCTGATAGTTCTTTATTATTGTTTGCTAAAGAGTCTTTGTAAGGTTTAGAATCGAATAATTTTTGATCTATTAATTTTGATCTATCTTTAGAAGGTACTAAATCTCTTAGTGAACTAGTATTACCAATTACTACAGTATCTCCACCTTTAATATGTTCTAAATTATTTAAAATAGTAGAAAGAATGGTCAAATTACAGCAACCTGGTTTACCTAAATTAATTTCGTATAGGTTAAATTTTTCCGCTATAATAGAACTAAACTTATACCCAGGACCGAACTCCTTATAGTACTCAGTTTCAACTTCTACACCGGTACCCGCTGTAAAACTATCTCCAAAGAACCATGCTCTATTCATTACCAGGATTTAGCTGCTTCTAAAAGTTTCCAGGTATCTATTTGTTCGTCAGAAAGATTAAGTGTGTGATAGTGATCTAAACAACTTTGTAAAGCATGTTTCCATTCCGATCTAACTATTGATATATCAAAAGCAACTTCTTCTTCTCCAAAAGTAATTTGAAATATATCTGCTGATTTTTTATTATCTAGCATAGCTTTTTCTATACCCAGTACCATTGCATCGGTAACCTTTCTACTTTTTTGTTTGAATAGTCCTTCAAACTCATCTGCTGTATCAAAATGTAATCTTACCATATTATTATATTCCACAAGTTTGTTTTATAAATCCTTTAACTTCTTCCTTACATGTTTCTTCATTAACTAAAAAATTTTGACAACGTTCATTTGCATATAGTTCTATATCTTTTATGTCACATTCCACTAACTGATTAGAACTACAAGATGCAGCTAACATTGCTAAAAAGAAAAGCACTCCTGCCCATACATAATCTATAAATCTCATTTTATTATCCATATTAACTTATTATTTCGTTTGTATTAAATTTATAGATTGGACCTAAATACTCCTCAGTAACCATTTTAGGAGTCCATACATCTCCTCTTATTATACTGTCTGGTGCTGTAATTCTTCTTGGACCTTTATGTGATCTAAAGTACCTTGTAGTAGTTCTATACCAATGTCCTTTGATATTGATCTCTAAAACACCTGCAGTGTTGTAGTCGTTTATTAGTTTTACTATCTCTCCCTGTTTTTCCATATCTAAATATAAGAACTTTTTATCTAATATCCAAATTATAATCAGCAAATCTAACCATGTAAGATGTCATTTTAGTTCCATTTCCATCTTGGAATTCATATCCTTTTCTGAAAAACTTTCTAACATTACCTGCACCTCCTAAATGAGCTGCTGCTAATATTCCTGATTCAGTTATATAAATACCATTTATAGTTTGACCAACATAGTTTTTTATTTCCCTACGAAGTGTATGTTTATTTTTACTTAGAAGAGCTGTCATTGCTTCTTCTTGTATTTCAGGATTAGATAGAAATTCATAGTTAGTTACATCTTCAAATCCAATGGCATTCAAAGTTTTTCTACCAAACTGATACTTACCTAAGTATCCAAATTGGTTGACTGCTTTGTAATTATTAGATGATTCTCTAAATCCTATATCATCTAAAAACTTATCGTGATTTTTGACTTCTATTTTTATTTCAGGTACTTCTATTTCTATTTCTGGAAGTATAATTTCTGAAGCTGGTTTGATTATTTCAGTTTCGATTGGGGGGTTAACTATTCTTGCAACAGTGAATGCCATGATACTAGTACACATCACACTCAGTAGGACTGTTAATAATAATTTTCTCATATAAAAATTTTAGTTAAAACAGATCGAGAAAAGATGTATCGATCTTTTTGTCCCTTAACTTATCGTTAAGTTCAGACTTCTTGACTAAGTTGTCTGCTACTCTCCTTTCGAGAGGTTTCTTCTTTTTCCAAGTAGAAAATTTATTTACTTTCTTTTTGGTCATAATAATAAATAGTTTACTGTCTGGAGATAAACTCTTCTCCAGGCTTTTCTTCATCATCATACAGTCCTAAATCCTTAAGATGTTCTATATGATGCTCGTCCAATTCCCAGTCCGGTTCATCTCTTTTAGTTCTCACATAATCTTCCATTGCCTCTGCTTGTTTCTCTTCTATCGGAGAAGCAGCATAAAGGAATGAACAGTTATAACATAGAAACTCTAAGTTATCTAGATGCCAATTCTTTTTATTACCATCTTTAAAATTTAAGATAACTGGGACTTTCTGATCTGTTATTCTTCTTTCACCAAAGTTACATCTACTACATACTTCTACAAGCATACCTTCACTCAATAAACGTGCTTTGATTTTTCTAGGATCGAAATGTTCGATTGGAACTCTACCTTCTAAAACATCATTCAAAGGAATATTATCAATACCAGCAATAGCAAACTTAGGAATGCCTTCACCAGCTTGATTCATATGAGCTTCCAGAAGAGTAACTCCTTCATCGTTCTTGTACATCTTAGCATACTTCTTATAATGATTGTAAGATACGTGTAAGTATCTAGCAGCAGCCATATTAGAACGAGTTACTTTCTGTGCCCGTATAATATCTTCTTTGGTTAATATTTTAGATGGTCTAGCCATTAGTAATCTATACCTTCAATACCTTCGTATTCTTTATTAGGATCAAATGCATCGTATTCTTCTTCTTCATCTTCAAGAACTTGATTTACTTTCTCCTTTACCGATTGTGATATAGCAGCTTCATCATCATCAAGATCAAGTACTTCTATAAATACTTTTTTACCTGATAATTCAGCTTCTTTTTCAGCTATAGATTTAGCTTTATCTTGATCCATAATTATAATATCGTTATAAGTATGGTCACCAGAACCTTCTACGGTAGTTATCCCGACTACAGGTTTCACAGTTGAACAGTTAACACAAACGTGATAACCTAA
>Ga0209645_1001537_pt1 | contig 11511 bp, 29 predicted proteins | sample ETNvirenome_6_30_FD_184070 | JGI IMG/M metagenome (GOLD analysis project Ga0209645, IMG submission 184070) | Marine viral communities from the Pacific Ocean - ETNP_6_30 (SPAdes) (version 2) | ecosystem: Environmental > Aquatic > Marine > Oceanic | place: Pacific Ocean | collected 2013-06-19
ATGATAGATGATGAGAATAATTTATATTCTTTTTATACTTTATCGTATGAGGGATTGGAGGGAGATTTTGACGAATTGCTTGAGCAATATGAAGACATGCACCCTGAAGACCAAGAACAATTCAGAGACATAGCAAAAAACATAGGTAGAGAGGAGGATATAAAATGCAAGAAATAGCAATAGTATCTATGTGGTTTGTCATATGGATACTAATAATATTTTAACGACAACAACGAGGAAAAAAATGATTAAAATAATTCAATCCAAAAAATATAAATGGCAGATTCTAGAAAATTATTCTGATGAAATTTCTGAATGTCTTGATTGTGGATATGAGGGGAAAGACGTGGCAGAGAGCGATTCATTTATATTTGACGAAAAAACAGGAGAAAGGCATATCTTTTGTCCAAAATGCAAAAGTTATAATTACTACATAAAATAGGAGAAATCAAAATGAAAGAAAGACATGATATTTATGGAATAAATGGAAGTTGGGCAGACATTCGAGGAGGAGTAGAGAAACACAAAGACGGTGGATTTGTGATGTATGCAACGATTCAAGATGAAATAACATTTGGAATTAAATATATTGGATACAAGTATAAAGATGCTAGGGAAAGATTCAAGAAAGCATTACAAAAAGAAACAGATAGTTATTTTGTAGGACAATAATAATTAACAACAAACGAATTCATGCTACACGGGGTAGCTGAATAAACTGAGATGCTATAAGGTAGATAGTGTTGGTGGCATATAACCTAAAGATAACTATTTATGTGGCGACACCACGTTAAAAATTGGGTGTTATCTATATGCCGAGAGGGAATGTAAAAGCAGTAAGTACCACTTTTCCCCTATCTACTGATAGCAACGGGAGATAAATAAATGAAATATAAAAAACTAAAATACAATGTAGATTTTTTATCAATGGAGCAACAGTCAAAACTATATAATTTGTTAGAAAATACTGACGAAAAAACATTACAAACTGTAGATGAAATATTAGAAAGATATGTTTTTTGCAGACTAGCTAAAACTGTAGGATTGACAGCAGTAACTGGTGATGAAAATTTTGATGTAACATTATTGGAGGACAGTAAATGAAGACAGAAGATATATTACTTGAACTTAGTAAGGGTAGTACCCGTAGACCTAGAGTTATAGATGATAAAACATTTAATGAGAACTGGGATAGGATTTACGGCAAGAAAAAAAAGGAGGATAAACAAAATGATAAAAAGAAATCGTCATAAGATATCTAAGATATCTATTAAAAAGAAAAAAAATAATAGATGCAAGTTAGGTAAAGCATCAATAATTAAAGCAATCAGAAGAAAAAATAGAGACATGTCAAAAGGTATGAGAGCAACATGTTATAACAGTAACTACGGTTAGGAGATATAAATGAAGTGGTATCAACAATATAGTAATCAATACCGAGACAGTAAGGTAAGACGAGCATGTGGTTCTAACTTTTTAGAGGGCATGGGTTTTTATATTACATTAAAACAAATGATAGCTGATAACTATGAGGGTGGTAAACCTGAAGTTGAGTTTGAGTTTGCATACTTAAAAAGTATTTTAGCTATAAAAAGTATGCGAACTTTGGACAAACATCTGAGAAGTTTGAGAGCATTTGGGTTGATAAAGTATGAAAAGTCAGAGGAAACTGTGACAATACTTATGCCTGAGATTGAGGAAACACAAGACAATTATACTAAGAAGTGTACGAACAATGTACGTACTACATTACATAACAATACAAAACATAACAATACAATAATAGATATAGAGGAGGTAAGATAATGATGGTAAGAGTATACAAAGATGTTTATGTGGGGTTGTATGAGAATCATGAAGATGACTACAAACAAATTGCTTTGGATGTAGCATTAGATTGTTTGAGTGATTTTGATGTAGAAATATTGGAGGATAAAGATGAGTGATATAAATAATGAAAGTGTTATTGAACAAAAGTATGAAGATGCTGTTGATGAGATAACAAGTAAGACTGTTGATGAGTTCTTAACTTTATGTGAGGACGAGGGTATTAAAGATATGGTACCTAACATTGATGTGGTCATAGATGAAATCGCAACGAGGTGGGCTAACGGGAGTAGAGGATGATTGAAACATTAATAATATTGTTTGCTTTATTTTCTATTGCAATAGCTGTATGGTTTTGTAAGGAGTAGGAAATGAAAAAAGATTTTAACCCATTTGGAAATACATTATACTTTCCAAGAGATTGGCATAGACCTGATGTAGATACCATGATAGCAGTGCGTGAGATGTACGAGACGGGCAGTGTAGATAGTTTGCTAGTCAAGGCATACCCTGACAGCAGAGAGGACTATAGAGGGATACACAAGAAGTATAAAAAGTATGAGGATATATAATGTTAGATGATAACGACATAAAGAATCTGTTTACTATGATGACTACTTTATTCGGTCATAAGTTTAAGAGTGGATATGGTACCGGTATGCAGGGGAATAAGTTATCTGTTACAGGTAAGGTATGGAAACGTACACTCAATGGTGTACCACATATCAGACAGGTGATAGATAAATTATTCTTACCTGATAGCGCAATCTTTCAGAGCAAGGAATGGTGTCCTGATTTAAGAGAGATTATGCAGATGTGCCTTGACATATCGAAGAACATAGACGAGAATATAAAAAGTAAAACATTGAAGTTAGAGACGGATGACCACAACGTAAGATTCTCTGAGTTCTACGTTGCGAATCATAAGGGTGATAATGATAATGATTATCAGTATCATATAGATAATATAAAAAAACATGGGAGAAATAAATGATAGACAAAATGAACGGAGAGATTGAAGCATACAAAGAGATAAAAAGTTTGTGTGAAGATATGAATAAGATACAACACAGTACAGATATTGATAGTATTATTGGATTCTGTGACAGGATGATTGAGCAGTTACAATATACTGTGGACGGTGCTATGGAAAGCATGTATGAATCATTTAAAAAGAATAAAATAAATGGAGACCTATCAGATGAAACTATTAACTGATGCTAAGAATAAAAGTCAAATGGTATTGGCGCACTTGCAACACTATGGAAGTATAACTACATGGGATGCAATAACCAAGTATAAAGCGACAAGACTATCAGCTATCATCTTTAATCTTAGACATAAAGGATATAACATTGAGAGTCTCAAGAAAGAGAATGATGACTGTAGGTTTGTTGAATATATATTACATGAGAAACGGGAGGATGCAGTATGATTGACAAGCTAGTTAATTTCTTTTGTGAATTACCTGATTATGCACAGGTATTCATAGTAGTATCAGCTATCGTATTGTTTTGGGAAGTAATCTTATAGTGGCTAAACCACCTAGTAAGAAGACTAAACAAGAATACAATAGGGCAGTTGAGTTCGGGTGTGTGGTTTGTAAGAAATATTATGGACTACGCACCGAGCCAACCATACATCACTTGACAGGTGCAGGTATGGGATTAAAAAGTAAAAGATTTATTCCGTTATGTCATGAGCATCATCAAGGGAGTCAAGGAGTGCATCACAATACGAAACTATTTGAAGAACGATTTGGTACACAAGAAGATTTACTTGACTGGTACTTGCAAAACATAACAGAGTAGAATATATTAACCTAAACAAATGGAGAATAAAATGAACACAGAGACAACATCAAAAAAGATATGGGATACACTTAGTCCTATTGATTGCAGTAAACATGTAGAAAAGAAAGGTAGTGGTAACTTTGTAGCTACATATCTATCTTGGACTTGGGCATGGGGAATCTTAATGGAGAACTTTCCTAAATCTTTCTATGAGTTTGCGCCTAACGAAACACATGCAGACGGGACAGTTACAGTACATTGTATTGTTAATGTTAATGGAATCATAAGGAAGATGTGGCTACCTGTTATGAATCACATGTTTAAAGCTACAGTTAATCCTGATGCTAGACAGATTAGTGATGCCAAGATGAGATGCTTAGTTAAATGTATAGCTATGTTTGGTCTTGGTCATTACATCTATGCAGGTGAGGACATACCATCAGCAGATAAAGAAAAGACTTCTGATAAACAGGTAAAGAAAGAATCAAATGAAAACCAAGTACCACCTAAACATCAAACCAATGAGGTAAAGGATACTATCAAAGGGGATGTAGAAAAACTAAAAGCTAACCTTGATAAAGTTAGAGACATCAAAGATGGAGCAGAGAAACTTGGGCAGTCTATATAATTTAAGAGCCAGTCAGATAGCAAGAGTCATAGGGAATGATGACTATTGTTCAAGGCAGAATCATTTTGCTATTCTGATTGGTGATAAAGAAGACAAACCTGTTAATGAAATGTTTACATCACACGGGCATGAGTGTGAAAGATATGGTGTAGCGCATGTCATGATTGCTACCCAACTCCTCGTTGTTGACTGTGGTTCTGATTTATTAGGACCACAGGTTACAATAAAAGAGGACTACATGAGTACAGATGACACAATAGTACAGTTATCTTGTACACCTGACGGGTTTATTGATGAGAGAAATGCAGTGGTTGAGATTAAATCACCGTACTTTAAGCAGGAAGATTTTGATAAATATATTAATAGATATTTACCACAGATATATTTCCAACAGTATCTTGTAAGAAGAAGTAGTAGGAAGAATAATGCTGACGGTACATACTTTTGTATATATCAAATGGGTAACACAAAGTTATATTATATACCTTACAATGAGGACTATATTAATAACTACATGCTACCAAAGATAGATGAGTTTGCTAGATACTTATTGAAAGGTAGTCTCGATAAAGACTTCAAGACAAAAAGAAATAGCAAGGAATCATTTATATATAACGGGGAGGTGAAATACAGTGAGTGCATTTAAGCTACCAAGTATTGAGCTAGAACAATTAGTAGATTATGTGGAGAGACTTGGCATACAGAAAGCTGATGCTGAGAGTGAACTACATAGACTAACTGAAAACAAAAAGGTTGCTATGGCAGTAGCATTACTTAACTGCGCTGATGTTAAAGGAACACAGGCGCACAAAGAAGCTATTGCTATGACAGATGAGGGTGTTGTTATGTACATAGATAAGATAGCAGATGCTAAGAAATTAGTAACTGAACTTACCAGTAAGATATCAGCACAAGAACATAGGTTAAGATTGTTTCAAACTCTAAGTGCTAATGAACGTAGAGAGAAAGGATTTTACCAAAGACTAGGAGATTAATATGTCAAAATATATAAACCTTGCAATTAAAAATGCAGACACAGGAGAGAGAATATACATTAAGTTATTCACTAACGATAAAGAGTATGGTGAAATCAATGAAGTGTTATTCAAGAAAGTAAAGATAATAAGTGAGACTGAAAACAGAAATGCTCAATCATTTATGGGTAACAGTAAGTATAAGAACTTGAATAAAGAGGGTAAAGATTTTACTATCAATACTAAAGATACATATGAGTTCTCAGGTTGGTTGAAAGAGGATGACTATGAAACTAAAAAGAGGATAGATGAAATAAAAGAAGTGTTCGATGGAAATGGAACACCATTCTAACGGGAGAAACAATGGAAGAAAAGAAACAAACGTATTGGGATACGTGGTATTCACGTCCTGAAAACAAGGAAAGAAAGAAACAATATGCAAAGGAGAGGTATTATAAAAAGAGAGATGATATCCTGAACAAAAAGAAAGATAGATTGTCTAATGAATCAGATGAACAAAGACAAGCTAGACTACAGAAGATGAGGGATTACTATTACTCTAGGAAAAGTAATGACAATCAAGATAGATAAAGATGTACCTATATGTAATCAAGGTAGACCTGAAAAGTACAGAGAATACTATGATGCTATAGATACTATGAAACATGGAGACTCTTTTGAAGTAGAATGTATGAGAACATGGGATGCATGTAGACAATACCAATACACAAAAGAGTTTCAATCCAAGAACAAAGGTGTTAGGATAATTACTAAAAGATATACTGGTAATAAGTATAGGATATGGAAAGTATTTGAAAGCTGAAATGCTGTCAATGTTATGCGCTAAGTCAATGAACCTTGAACTAGGTTCGGGTAACCACGATGCCATAACAACAGAAGATATAGCTCACTTCTTAGGTACTCGCAATCTTAAGAACAGAGAATACGATATGCTTATGGCTAAGTATATAGATGACCACCAGTCAAGAGCATCCCTGTATGACGACATCTTTGTAGAGTGTTGTGATATCTTTATGAGAAACCATAAAGCTAAAGAATTAAGAGAACATAAATACTTTATGAGAATGTTTATCTACTTAGCATTTCGTGAAGTGTTTTATGAAACGTGTTTCGTATGCCAAGGCAGAGGAACAATATCAAATGGAGATAGGATAGAGAAGTGTATGCATTGTGATGGTACGGGGCAGTTCATATACGATGATGATAATAGACCTGAGTTCATGGGGATAGAAAAAGAAAAGTTTATGAAGTTTAAGAAATCTTATATGGAAATGTTAGACATGATTAAAGGTATAGAGTTGAGTGCGTTAAGCAAGATTGGTGATGAATAAATTAAAATGGATTAGTTCTTTTATCTTAACTATAGGAATTATACTCACCTCGTATAATATATACCCTGTCAATCTCTATGTTCAGGCAGTCGGGGTACTCGGTTGGTTTATCACGGGTATCCTGACGAGAGATAATCCTCTCATATTTATCAATGCAATAGGTTTTGTTGTTCTTGTGTCAGGTATGTACTACTCTTGGAAGAATATAGGGGGCTAGAATGGACGTTATCAAGTTTATTCCAGTTCCCTATATCAACAGTACCGACTAGTGAGTAAGTCTTTTCTCGTCTACTGTAGCACCCTTATCTGAGGTCTCAATGTTTTCCTCTGATGTAGCTTCCTGAATTGCTGATAACTTGGGTGCAAGTGCAGGAATCTTAGCAACAAGTCCTTGTAATTCCTCAATCAGCTCAGCATCTGACTTATGTTTGTTATCTTCCATGTTGATATTAATATTCTGTGATGAGTAGTTACCCAATTCTAATATTAATTTAGCGCAGTTAAGACGAACTGAGTCTTGGTCTGAATGTAATAGGTCTTCAAGTACATTGATTGCTTTACCGGATACAGATGTAATTCTTTCTTCGTTAATCTTTCTGATTTCTTTTTCGTATTTTCTTTTTAGATAGTATCCCATTTGAGATGGGTTCTTATTGTATCCTGCTTTCTGTGCTGACTTGGTTGCATTAGCCAGTGTCTCTCCACTTGTAAAATATTCTACAAATAGTTTCTCTTTCTTTTCATCTGCTACTCTCATTCTTCATCCACCTTTTTCATTAACCATTTTTTAAGTTTGTTTATTTGATGTTCAGGTACTGGTATATCAAGTCTGAATTTAATCCAAGACTTATCCAATACTAAACTCCCGTCTATATCTGTTCCCTCTTTATCACCTGATATATGAGAGACTATAGTTATAGTTTTTTCATTCTCCTCAACTATTAGACCGAGTGATATACAGTCAGCTAGTTCAGGTTTTAATTCTTTAATGTCAGTCCACCCTTGTGTTGGGGTTACTGCATCTTCCCAATTTAAAAAAGTAATTATTGGTTGCATTATTTATTCCTTAGATAATTAAGATAGTCAGCGCCCTCCTCAACTTCCCAAAATATTTTAATGAAGTCAGGGTGTGAGTCAGGTAACTCTGTATTGAATACAGCAACAGCACAAGCAGACATCATCTTACATGGTAGATTAAGTTGCTTAGCAAAGTTGTCATATTTTTTGTACGAGCCAACTTGTACGCAGTGCATTATCTTATCATTGGTTGCATCCTTAATCGGTGAGTAACCTGATACATGTGTATGCCCTGCTATAAGTAAGTGGTCTCTTGCATTGAACAATGCATGTCTTACGATTCCGTGTGCAGTGTTATACATAGAGTGTCCTCTAAAGTTATGCGCACAGTTTACTTTGATTTCGTGTTTAGGTAATTTAATTTTAAGTCTTGCGTTATGGTTAGAGTATATAGTCTTTAGAGGTTTACACATCCATTTGATTGGGTCTCCCTCCATAGCCCACATATCATGGTTACCTGCAACTATAAATATATAAGGTGTTGCATTGATTAACCACTCAACTAAAGCCCACTGTTGTTCCCCGGTGGTGCTTTGGTCTGCCCATAAACCTGCTAACTTACCACGTCTAGCCCAGTTGTTAGACAAATCACCAACAGAACAAGCAAACATACCATCTGTAGCATTGACTATATCTATATGCTTTCTAAGTGATACCCAATCACATCCATCATCATCAACGTGTGGGTCTCCTTGTATATATAATCCGATAGGTTTCTTATCATCTATCTTTATGTTTATAAATTCTTCGCTTTTTTCTCTAGCTTCTTTTCTTTTGAATACTTCTGTTCTTGCATTGATTAGTTCTTCTGTAGACCAATCAAGATTCTCAGCTTCTTCTAATTCATAATTCTTTGCTATCAGAGGACTTACTGTTTTCTTTTTACAGGTTTGACACTTCCATCTTTTCCTTTGCTTGTGAGTTCCACATGTTCCTGATTTAATCAGGTGAGTTGATTTACAATGAGGACATTGTAGTGCATTACCATCCTCGTCTCTTTGTATGATGCCTACTCTACTGTAGTTACCACCATTGTTATTGATTTGGTATGTCATTTTTTTCTTCCTCACTTATTAGATAATCTAGATACCAACGTGCTTTCTTTAAATCTTGCACAGGTGTGCCTTTATATGGAAATCTTGTAACATACTTGATAATGTTACCTCGGACATAATCCATATCCCATGACCGAATATACTTAGTAGTCTCTATCCCTTTGGTGTAATGGGGTGGATGACTAATAAGGTCTTCTTTCTTCTTGCTCATCAATCTTATCCATTATTTCCTCCCAACTTATTGGTAGACAATTAAAGAATACTACACCACCGTATTGGTAGTCAAGTCTTCCTCTTATTCTGTCTTTGATACTGAACCTAGCATTAGGTTCTATGGCATGGATAGCCCTGATGATTTGCATTTCCCTCTTTGTATAAGGGATGTTAGCACTCATAGTTATCTCCTATTAGTTTAAGCGAACATCCACCTTGTGATGTAGTACGACATAACTAATATTAGTATAAACTCTAAGACTGATAGCTCAGGTCTTAGATATTTCGTTCTTACCTTACTTAGCAAGAACTTTATTATATCTATCATCTCATTAAAGGATTACTATTTCTAGCTTTTAAGTCCTCTACCTGTGATTTTAATATAGATATTTCTTTTTCTAAAGGGGTAATATCGGGTACCGATTTAGATTCTAGCACCTCAACCCTTTGAATTAATTGACCTTGGAAAACAAATAGACTACCAAGACTGATAGCTATACCTAGTATCCCTGCAATTACCTTGATGTCCATAGTGTGTCCTCGTATGTTTGATTCGGATAAATGTTTCTGATATCAGTATAGGTAGCATTAGTATATGTACCTATATCAATGTTCTGCAACTCAGGTTGTATAAATATATCTGAGTTTACATTAGAGTAAGATGATATCTTGTTCTCTTTTGCCATAACTTTTGCAACTATCATTTGTGTTGCTCTAAGCTGACCATCTATTGTCTTTATCTTTTCAGCTACCTTTACAGAGATTTCTTCTACTGTAATTTCAACACCCCCACTGTTGTCTTGTGCGCTTTCAGATACTCCTCGTGATTCTGTTTCGACAGTTCCTCTTGTACTTTCAACCACTTCTGTATATCCCTCTGTTTCTTCGACAACTTCTTCTTCATAAATTTCTTCCTCTATAACTTCGTTAGATAATACAATAGTTTCTTCTATAAATTCTTCTTCTATAAAAATAGGTTCTTCTATTATCTCTACAACTGGTTCTTCAAATACCACTTCTTCAATAATAGGTTCTTCGTAAACAAATTCTTCTATATATATTTCTTCTACAACCTCAGCTACAGAACTTATGTGTTGTGTTTGTTCTAATGATAATACTGTAGGGTCATATGTCATAGTAACTGATATGTTATCTACGTTAGGACCACCGAGAGTACCTGTTGACGCATCTTCTCCTTTGATAAATATATTACCGTAGTAACTACCTGTGCCTGTATAAGTTACAGAATCAGTAAAGTCTACACCATTGATACCTGTTACATCTGTTCTTGTTTGTGTTGTGGTAGATAATACCTGACTATTATTGTCAAGTATTGTTAGGTCGATTCTAAAACTATCTGCACCCCCACAACTAGGACACCAAGAACCTACACCACCCTCACCATTTTGTACTTCTACTGTAGAGTTAAGAGTAATACCATTGTCTAACATCTGTGTAGTAATATCATCTGATGTTAAATCAAATGTTTGTTCTATTGAACCACTAACACCAAACTCTAAGTCATGTCCACCTGGACAACAATCACTAATACGTTGTGCTTCATCGGTTAGTGTCCAACCTGTAGTGCCATTGTCAAACGTACCATTGGTAATTAGATTACCTGTGGTGTCTGAATTTACTGTTATTGGTATTAGAAGAATTAGTAAAATACTTCTCATTATTTTTCTCTTTAGTTCTATAAAATCCACCGACTTCTTCCCATCTTTGTTTAGCTTGTTCACCTATAAGTCCATCAATTGGGCAATATGTGGACGACATAGCCATGGCATACCACACATCATAGTCTTGACAAGCTAATGATATTGCTGCCACTTTCATTGATAAGGCATTTAAGAGTTTAATCTTCTTGCGTTTTTCACATGCCCTGTCTATATAGTAATTTCCGTATGAGAGTCCAACTCCTATGGTCGTTACACCTAAGGACAAAGGTACAACACAGCTATCCTGCCCGTAGACAGACATTGATGGAGATTGAGCTGAGTTGACAGCAGTCTCTTGATTACTGTTATTCGTTGTAGAATTAGTAGTTGTATTCGTTTGTCCACCACTATAGTTATTGGTTGTCTCTTGTGAGTAGCCCCCACTTATGGTTGTGTTACTGCCTGATGTATTGGTTTGTGAATTCGTTGTAGCGCCTGTGCTACTGGTGTCTGATACAGCATCTTCTATTGCATAACCTAGTATCAGTATTGATAATACAATCATTGCTAGGAATAATTTGTTTACCACTTTTTACAACTCCAATACCTAGCTGTTAGTTTAGATTTAGCAGTATCACACTTGTGTCTTGCTCTAAATGATTTACGTCTTGATGGTATGTTCTTTTTAATCTTCATATTAGCATCACCGAATCTGATAAGTTTAATCTTATCTCCCTCTTTAGCTAATACAGCAAACTTTTTACCACCTTTACGTGAGTTCTTTGGTTTGTTATATCCTGAAAATGTTTCACCTGCTCTTGTTATTGCCATGTTATTTCCTTGTTAATGAACCACCGAAATACAATCCAATGATTGAGAATATTGTATGTGATTGTAAGTTAGTTATATAAATCGTATTGCCTTGCTCAAA
>Ga0209645_1001538_pt1 | contig 11494 bp, 17 predicted proteins | sample ETNvirenome_6_30_FD_184070 | JGI IMG/M metagenome (GOLD analysis project Ga0209645, IMG submission 184070) | Marine viral communities from the Pacific Ocean - ETNP_6_30 (SPAdes) (version 2) | ecosystem: Environmental > Aquatic > Marine > Oceanic | place: Pacific Ocean | collected 2013-06-19
CAATATTTTTAGGAGATATATAAAATGTGGGTAAATATTAGTAAGTGGTTATTCAAGCTATATATTATATGGTCAGTATGTGCTGATATAGTTCTGATAGCTGGAATTATAGCGTTGCTCTTTGGCGATATAAAAGTTTCATTCTAATGAAGAATGTAGAGCAAAAGATAAGAAGATATAAGCACAGCTTAGAATTGGTTAGAACAGTTGTGCCTATTCTTGTGCTTATATTACAGGCATATATTATAGGGAGGTTGAGCTGATGTGGTGGTTATGGAAAGCAATAGAGGTTGCGTTTATTCTATGGGTCATGGCGTTCTATGTGTTCGTAATAGCTTGACATAGTGGTCAAGGTGGGCCCGGGCCCGCCCGCTCGTAAGTGTCTGATCTGCGGTGATAATCACAGAAAGTTGCATTATTTTGCATTTAGGTGTTGACATTAGGGCGATTATATGCGACAATACGAAGTATAAATAGGAGTTATATATGAATAATAAAATCTTACAACAAAAAATCAATCGAAGAAAATCTTTGATTGCTGATCTTCCATTCGATAGTGAGGGTGTCAAGTTTAATCAACCTTCAATGACAGTTGAGCAAGGTATGGCAAGAGCCACACGCTTGGCTCTTAAAGGTGTTGAGTCTAACAGTCTTAATCTTTATAAATTGAGAGGTGGCAAATAATGAGAGATAGTTTCATTGGTTGGGCAATGCTCATAATTGGGTGGTGTATGTTAGTAATGTTAGCAATAACAAATGATTTAATTAGTTAGGAGTAATTTATGTATATAGATGTTAAATATAGTTTTCGTCCAAATCCAAAATGTAATGTGGAGGTTGTGCGATATGTGGAAACGATGTATTCGTTTCGTGAAGTCAAGTCTAAATGTGGACAGACGGATGTTGACGGAGGGCGTGTCCTTTGTGATGCGTGTTGTGAATTAGCTGATAATATGGAAAGGAGTAGAATATGAAACCAATTATTAATTTAGCTTTGGATTCTTTTGTGACAGAAAAGAATTCTTATTATGGAAAGAATCAAACAAAGTATTCTTTCCCAAATGGATATGGTGCGAGTGTCATTAGTGGCGAGGGCATCAATCGATTTGAGATTGCTGTTCTTGACGGAGAGGAGTTGTGCTATACAACAGAGATCACAGATGATGTGATCGCTGGTCTAAGTGTCGAGGGTGTTTATAAAATCCTTGACAAGATTAAGAATCTCTGCTAGGAGGGGGCGGTTAGTTGACCTTGACATCGCTGCCGCGCTGGACACCCCCACATGTACAACTTTGGAATTTTTTGAAAAGTCATAAAAGACGCACACGGAACATCGTGACGATGCACTCGAAAATATTTCTTGACATTCTTGGTGAAATTTGTTATAATACACGCATATGTAGGATATTCTTCCTACGCTTTCAATAAACTGTTGTTAACAACAATAAGTAATAAGGAGTAAGATATGGTTTTTAGAAATCTATTCCTTGGGTTATCTGCTTTCGTATTTCTAGCGATTCCAGTTTTCGCCCAAGAAACCACCTCGGCTATCAGAGGAACTGTGTTAAGTTCAACTGGTAATGCCATCTCAGGAGCTTCAGTCTCCGTAATCCACGAGCCGTCCGGCTCTGTCTCCTCCCAAACAACTAACAGCGAAGGTATCTTTCTAGCACGTAATTTGCGTGTTGGTGGTCCTTATACTGTAATAGTTGAATCCACAGGAGGAAACGCTACTCGCGACAATGTATTCTTAGAACTCGGAGAAACTGATAAACTTAGGTTTATTGTTAGTAGATCTGATATGGAAGACGTTGTAGTGACGGCATCTAAGTTAAATACTGCAGGTCTTATCACAGGCCCAAAAAGTACTTTAACTTCCGACCAGATCGGAAAGATTGCATCAGTTAAGAGAGATCTTAAAGACGCAGTCGCAACACAACCATTTGTTAATGTTTATAGCATTAGCTTCAATGGAGACGACACAGAAAGTATTTCTATTGCTGGTGCAAATGCCAGATATAGTTCTTTTAGTGTTGATGGTATCGGCCAATCAGATGACTTCGGTCTCGAATATGGTGGATATCCAGGAGTTCGCTCACCTATATCACTTGACTCTGTAGAGCAAGTAAATGTAAGTGTAGTAGACTTCGATGTAAGAGATTCAGGATCAACAGCAGGTAATGTTAATGTTGTAACTAAATCAGGTACTAATGAATTTGCAGGAAGTTTATATGGCTTTCAAATGGGAGACAGCTGGGTCGGAGATCAAATCGAAGATCAGTCTGTAACTATTGGAGAGTTTGACGAGGAAACAATTGGTTATACTTTTGGCGGCCCCGTTATAGCTGATAAACTATTCTTCTTCATTAACTATGATAAGTTTGAGAAAACTGAACCTGGAATTTGGGGAGCAGCTGGATCAGGTGCCCTTAGAGAAGTTGATGGTGTATCACTAGAAAATGCTAATAAAGTTATTGACTTAGCACAATCTGTTTACAACTACGACGCAGGATCAGCCTCAGGTATGAACAATGAATTACTTGACGAAGATCTCTTAATCAAACTTGACTGGAACATGAATGACAGCCAGCGTCTGACATATACGCATCAAACATCAGATAATAATGATGTAAGAGAATATGGCGGTTCAGAAAATGTACTAGCACTTACAAGTGGTAATTATACAAAGACCACAGAACTACAATCTGACAGTTTCCAAATCTTTAGCGATTGGACTGACAGTTTTTCAACTACTATGAGATATGGAATGAGAACTGTTGATACTGCGCAAGCAAGTGTCGGCGGAGATGATTTCATGAGAGCAGTCGTTGAATTAGGAGAGGGAGATAGAGGACCACAAATTATTATGGGACCTGATGTATTCAGACACTATAACTCTCTACAAACAGACACAAGCGAATTTGAATTCGAAATGTCTTACCTACTTGGTTCACATGAACTAGTTGCAGGTATACACAAAAATATGGTTGATGTAGCAAATGGATTTGTCGCATACTCAGACGGAGAACTACTCTTCGCAAGTATGGCAGACTTTGAAAATAAAACTCCATATAGCATCGACTATAGAAACTCTCCATCTGGTAACCCAGCTGACGGTTCAGCAGCTTTTGAAATAGAAACTACAAGTTACTATATTCAAGACACATGGGATTACAGTGACAGACTTACATTACAGTTTGGTGTAAGAATGGAAGAGTACTCAATGGATGAAACTCCATTGTATAATCCCGCATTATTTGATAATCATGGTATTCGCAACGATACTAGCTTAGACGGCAAAGATATTGTACTACCAAGATTTGGGTTCACATATGAACAAGGTGATATGGGAATGATGAAAGATGTTACTATTCGAGGTGGCTTAGGTTACTTCACTGGTGGCAGACCAAATGTATGGATGGGAGGAACTTTCTCCAATAATGGAATCGGAATCCAAAATGCTAGTGTACCTTTGAGTGCAGCAGCAAACTTTAATGGATTTGATACAACTCCATTTGATCAATACATTTACCAACCAGGTCAACCAGGATTTAGACCAGCTTATGCTGACATATTAGATCCTGACTTTGAATTACCAAAAGATATGAAGATGTCTATTGGTATGGATTGGGAACTTGGAGATGGATGGTATTTCAGTGCTGACTACTTAAAAACAGAAACTGATAAAGACCTACACTTCAAACAGTTAAGATTAGGAAATCCTGCATTTGCTGGATCAGTTGATTGCCCAGAAATTGGCAACAGCGTTACTAATATGCCAATCGGTACAGCTGTAGACGGAAGACTTATTTATGCTGACTACTCTTACTGTGGTAAAGTTATGGAGAAATTCTATGACGGTAGAGGTTATGATATGCTTCTTACAAACACAGACAAAGGTCATTCAGATCTAGTTAGTTTATCTATGTCTAAAGCTTGGGAAAGCTGGGATATCTATGCTTCATATACATGGCAAGATGTTCAAACAGTTGGTAACCTTTCTTCATCAAGAAATATCTCAAACTTTAAATATACAACTAAGTATGCAAACTTTAATGAAGATGTATTACACAGATCCATTTATTCAAGAGAGCATACATTTAATTTTGTAGCAAACTATACAAAATACTTCTTTGACAATCACCCAACAACATTCACTTTTGTAGGAGCCGCTGTAAGTGGAGAACCTTTCTCTTATACTTTCGGAAACTATAAAGATGGAGCACTTTGGGGTCTGGACAAAGAATCAACTCGTGATGCAACAGCCGCTTTCTATGTACCGAATGGAGATGTAGACATCCCTTCATACTTCCAAAGCGACTTTGATTCATACATTGCAGCAGCTGGATTATCTGGCTATGCAGGTGGGTTTGCACCAATCAATGGATTCGAGACAGACTGGAACTATAGACTTGATTTTAAATTTACTCAAGAGTTCCCTGGACTTGGTCTAACAAATAAAGACAAGTTTGTTTTAACACTAGATGTTGAAAACTTACTTAACTTGATCGACAGCGAATACGGAAGACAAACAAAAGCTTCTAGTTCTGATCGATCAATCGCAGAAGCCGTACCAGTTTCATTAGGTGACGGCAACTTCACTTACCAGTATAAACCAGCTTGGGGAATGAATTTAGGTAAAATTCATAACGAAAGCACAAACTATTATAGAAGTTTATACCGCATACAATTAGGATTCAAATACCAATTCTAATGCACTTCCTAAGAGGGGGCTTCGGTCCCCTCTTTCTTTTTATCCACATTTTCCTACCCCACACAAAAATATAACTTGACACCGATGTTAGTTTTTGTTATAATTCACATATGGCAAAGAATCAAATATCTACAAGAATCAGCCCAGAAGGACTGGAAATCGCTAATGCTTACTTAGAACTCGGAAGTATTCCCGCTGTCTGTAGCAGACTTCAAATCGATGAAGCTAAGGCATCGGAGTACTTAGCTAAAAGAGAGGTTAAAGCATATGTTGATCAAGTCTACCTAGATACTGGATACAGAAACCGCTTTAAACTCGCAGAAACTTTAGACACACTTATTGATAAGAAGATGGAAGAAGCAGAGGAGAGTGAGGTTTATACCAGTAAAGATTTAGCTGATCTAGTAGGCATGGCACATAAGATTAGGATGGATGAACTCAAAGCGCAAACCGAATTAGAAAAAGCACGAGCATCCACAATCAAAACACAGAACAATGTACAGATTAACAGCGGCGAGATGCCCTTCGGGCAAGGAAACTATGGGGAGCTTATGAAGAAGCTTCTCAACGATAAAAAGTAAGTGAACACTGCATTTCAACTGATTGCAGATGTTGGAGCACCTATTGCAGGCGCACTGTTTATGGGTTTCTTTATTTTTATCATTATGCAACAAATCATGAATGGAGTTGTAGGGAGAATCAAAACTCTACAAGGCTTTTGTGAAATGCTTGTAACAAGAATCAAAACAATGAATAACGATATGATCAGACTAGATACTAGTGTGAGCGCAGCTTTGGAATTGAACCCAGATTTAGATAGAATTGCAAGAGCAGAAAACTTTGTAGAGGATGGTAGTATAGATGTCAGAAGAGATTAACTGTCCAGAAGATTATATCTGTCTCACAGACGATGAGTGGTGGGAACTTGTAGAAGATTATGAACTTGATAGTTCACTTTATACTACTCAACCAACAGGAGATGCTCAAGCAGCTATTGACTTTACTTGGCAGATACTTTTTCTAAGTCCATGGGAATTAGCATACATTGCTTTACCAATGACTGTATTAGCTTTCTACGGATTGACAATATACAGTATTTTTAAATATATACAAAAGAGATTTAGTTAATGGCAGAATTAATAGCAGAGTTTGGCTTCCCAATCGTAGCAATGGTTGGATTAGGATATTTCGTATACTATGTATGGAGTACGATGATAAATGTTATCGGCCCAGCAATAACGAATATGCATACTGCGTTAATTAAACTTATAGATCAAATACGAATGTTAGACAACGATATGATCAGGCTGCAACAAAAAGTAAACACTATATTGCAGATGAAAGAAAATGAGAAAAAGCGTACTGATACTACTAATAGCAAGTAGCTTACAAGCAGATGACAACCATGTACATATTGATCAAGCAGGAGCAAACATGCAAATGGAGATTGATCAAGTTGCAGGAACAATCAATAAAGTAGACCTTTCAATAGATGGTGCTAGTAACTCACTCGACATTGATCAGTGGGGTAGCAACAATGAAGTATCATGGGTTGACTATTGGGGATCAGGAGCAAGCTGGGGTGGAGACTTAGACGGAGATAACAACTCACTTCATTTTTATCAGTATTGTTCAAGAGGTTCTAACTGTGCAAAGAGTGATGTAGGATTTCATGTTTGGGGAAATGATAACACAGTTCGTTGGGGTCAAGGTGGTATGCTTAGTGATATAGATGATACTACTTTTGGGCATGACGGAGATGAAGGTGGAGGATCAAAACTCAACTTAGATATTCATGGAGATGATAATAAAGTTGCTGGAGTACAGAGAAACGGAAGTGCAAATGTATGGAGTGGACACACTGCAACAGTTTACATATATGCAGACGATAATGACGTTTGGGTAAATCAGAATACTGATGGAGTTAAAACTCTTACTATGACTTCACGAACAGATAATAATAGTGTAAGTGTAGAACAGACAGGATATGCAGCACATACAGGAACAATTACTTTAACAGGTACTTCTCCAACAACACTAAATTTAACACAACAAAGTAATACTGCACAATCTTATAGTCTAACACAAAACTGCGTAACTGTAGGAGGTTGCTCAGTATCGGTAACACAAGGAAATTAATGAGCGATGCTAAAATAGTATTAATTTATTTTATAGTTTTTGGAACTATTGGCAAACTAGCAGAGGTATATTTAGGAGCATGAAAGACGACGATTTTGGAAGTGGCATGGGAACTGCAATTAAATGGATAGTCTTAGCCGCACTTATCGGCTTTGGATTAAACCAATTACTATTTGCAGATGAAATGGTACATAAATTTAAAAGCCCTTCGTTCAATGGACAAGGCGTTTCTGCACACTATCTAACTATTGAAAATCAAGAAACAAGCAGAAAGAACGATGCTAAAGCAGACATACAAGCAGCACTCGATGAATTAGAAAGAGATGCACAAAACACAACACTTGCTAGGTTTATGAAAAACTTAGAATCAAGAATTTACTCACAACTTAGTAGAGACTTGGTAGACAATCTATTCGCAGACGGAATAGGAACAGAAGCAGCAGGTGTCATAGAATTAGAAGGAAATATAATAGAATATAGCAGCGACGGAGTTACAGTTACACTCAAGGTCACAGACGAGGAAGGGAATGTTACAGAGATCATTATACCAATCGGTAGTTTCGGCGATTTTAGTCTCGACTCTGACGGCTAGTTGTATGCTGACTCCTGGAAAGGACGTCAGAGATTTTATAAATAATAACAGACATACTACTGTTGAAAAAGGTGCTGTAATTAGTACTTTACATAATGCTGAACTTACAAAGATTCAAAGAACAAGTAATCCTGCACCTGTTGTAGCGATATACAGCTTTCCAGACTTAACTGGTCAAAGAAAGAGTAATAGTACTTTTGCATTGTTTAGTACAGCAGTAACAATGGATCCTGCAAGTTTATTACTAAGAGCAGTAAAACACGCAGGAGAAGGAAAGTTCTTTAAAGTTGTCGAAAGAGCTGGGTTAGATCATCTTACAAAAGAAAGACAACTAATTCGTTCTACTAGAAATAGTTTGGATGAAAAAGAACCTGTATTACCATTATTGTTTGCAGGTTTAATATTTACTGGTGGTGTTATTGGATATGACACCAATTTAAAAACAGGAGGTATCGGAGCAAGATATTTAGGTATTGGGGCACAGAAACAATATCGTGAAGATACCGTATCTATTTCAATAAGAGTCGTATCTGTTAGTAGCGGAGAGGTTCTTATGGAAACACTTGTTACAAAGACCATTCTCTCGGTTGGAGTATCACAAGATGTGTTTAGATTTATAGAACTTGGAACTGAACTAGTTGAGGTTGAGAATGGAGTGACGAAGAACGAAAGCGTTACTATCGCACTTCAAAAAGCTTTAGAAACAGGAGTTTTAGAAATAATCTACGAAGGAGAGAAAAGAGGGTACTGGGAAACAGTACTAATAGGGGAAGAAAATGAAATTAGTGGGAGCTAATCTAATATTAATACTTATGGCAGTATTTACAATCTTTGCAAGCGCAGCTGACAATGAAGTATTTATAACACAGAGCGGTACAAACGCTCAAATTGAAATCGATCAGATTGGGTCAGGAAATGAAGTTGAAGGTAATGAAGCAGCCTCAGGATCAAACCCTGTGAGTGACTTTAAATTAACTGGTAATAGTCAGACTATTGACATTGACCAAGTTGGGGATAACAACATATTTAGAGGAGATATTGATTCTTCTACTTTCACAGGTACTTTTAAATTTACTGGTAGTACCAATGAATTTGATATTCAGTATGATGCAGATGGAAGTAATGTTTCTGATAATGGTGAAATGGACGTCACCGTTACAGGTAGTAATTCTGATTTAACAGTTACTGTTGCAGCAAATGATACTGCAGCAAACTTAGATTATGATGCAGTTATTTCTGGAGACTACAATGAATGGGTTAACACTATTGATTCCGACAACGTTACATTTAATGTAGATGTTAATGGAGACAATGGAACATTAAACTATGATGCAGACGGTTATGCATCTGGTAGTACAGGGCATACTTTTATCTTAGACCAAGATGGAGATTATGTTAACTATAATATTGATCAACAGTCAACAAGTGCTGTAGATTACTTAAACTTACAAATGACAACGAGTGGTACAAGCAGTGCAAATGCGAACGTTTGCGTCTATCAGTCTGATGGCGCTACATCTACAAGCTGCTGATATAGGCAGTATTAGCGAATTAAAGGGAGACGCCCAGATCAAGCGATCGGGCGAATCTCTTACAGCTGAACTAAAACTAGGAGTAGAATCATATGATGATGTTAGAACAGCTAATAGTAGGGTGGGGCTTACTTTTATTGATGACAGCGTTGTTCGTCTTACTGAGCATTCGAAGCTTATACTTGACGAAGTTATATTTGATCCAGATCCTTCTAAATCTAAAATCGGACTCACATTTGCATCAGGCACTGCGAGATTTATTACAGGAAAAATAGGTGGAATTAATAAAGAAAATATTAAAATTCAAACTCCGACTTCTCAAATCGGTATTCGAGGAACTGACTTTACTGTTACTGTTGACGAGTTGGGTCGTAGCTTGGTTATTCTTTTACCTGATATCAATGGGATATCATCTGGCGAGATCACAGTGGAGACCGCAGCGGGACTGGTCGTTCTTAACAAACCATATGAAAGTACCACCACATCCGTCTGGGAAACCGCCCCAGCACAACCAGTAACACTCGACATTACATTAGACTTAATTGACAATATGCTTATTGTTACACCTCCAGAAGAAGAGGTGTTTGAAGAAGATATTAATAATGTACAAACAGCAGACTTCTTAGACTTTAATGATCTTGATATTGATTTACTCAATGAAGATGTATTAGCAGAAGAAGATTTAGAATTTACAGAACTCGATATTAATTTTTTAGATGTTAACTTCTTTGAAGATTTACTAGAAGTTATAGAAGAACTCGACAAACTACGAGAAGGAAACGAAAAGAAAGCACCAGTCGCAGTTGGAAAAACAGAGATCGAGGGAACAATAATTGGACAAGATCCAAACACACAGATTATTACTATTGTAGATGCACAAACAGTAAGTGTACAACGACAAGTAAACGACTTTGCAAAAGTTGTTGTAGATTCACAAGCAGGTACAAATATTACTATTTCACAAGATGGAAAAGAGTACCTTATTACTATTAATAAGGGCGGAACATCTAATATAATTATAAGGCAACAATGATAAGACTACTCATCGCAACAGGATTAGTTGCATTATTTATTTGGAATCCATACCCATTTCAATACTTAGAGTTGAAAGGATATGATACTCTTATTATGTCTGCCGAAGCAGTACAAAATGACAATATTCTTCTTATAGATATAGATGAAGAAGTAATAGAGGCATATGGAGGATATCCACTTCCAAGAACATTTTATTCAGATTTTATAAAAAGAACAAATGTTGCAGGTATAACAGTTCTTATGCCTGATCCAGACATTCGTGATAGAAACAATGACTTTGAGCTCGCAAGTACAATGGCAATCAAGCCAACTGTTCTTGCTTCTGCAGCTTCAACACAGTCACAAGACCTGTCCCTACATGTAGGAACAGCAGAATTAGGAGAAGACCCAAGACCATGGCTATATCAGTATCCAGGAATTTTACGTACAGAGTCTATAGTGGCGTTAAACGCAAAGGGCTTAGGAGTAGTAACCGCTACGCCGGAAATAGACGGGGTTACTCGTCGTATTCCCCTAGTCGTAAACGTGCAGTCAAAACTTTACCCAGCTTTCGCCTTGGAAGTCTTAAGAGTAGGGTTAGACCATCCTTCGTACCAGCTAAAAACAACACCAGAAGGTATTGATTGGATAAGAGTTCCAGGCTATCCACTGATGAAAACAGATGGAAATGGTCGTATCTTCTTAGATTGGAACACTAAATTTTATAAACAAACTGTATCAGAGTTTATGGCAAGTCCAATAGACGCACCTTTTGCAATTATAGGAGTAACAGCAGAAGGTGTAGTAAATCCAACACCTACTCCAGCAGGTTTAAAGTACCCACATGAAGTTCAAGCAAATATTTTACATAATCTTATTAACGGCTCTGCTCCTTCTACCCCTATTTGGGCTCCAGCAGGAGAGTTACTTGGCCTTACACTCGGCTTATTACTTGTTGCCTTAACAGTTTCATCCATTTACATTAGTGCGCCTGTAATATTTTCACTAATTGGTGGTCTACTAGCTTCGCGCTTATGCTTCAAACATACGGACATAGACTCTTGTATTCTATGCTCCTTAATATCAGGGCCTACAAACATTAAAAGGGCTACAATTTCTGCGATCATTTTACAACTACTCCTTTGTTTGGTCCATATTTAATTCTATATTTATGGGTACCTGTCCCATTAATTTCAACTTCTTGTTTAAGAGTTTTGAGATAACTCATTTGCTTTGCTTTTTTCTCTTGTTCAGAGATGTAATCTAAAATTTTTCTAGTGACTCGATCCATTGGCTCTTACCTTATCTTTTAATACTTCTATATCTGTTAAAGCTTTTTCCATCTGCTTTTGTAAAAACTGTATATTCACTTTGTTGTGCATCATATTTTCAATCCGTAATTCTATCTTCTCTACGGACTTATATAAATCCTCCAACAACATCAGCTGTTCTTGGTCCACAGGTAATTGTTCGGACTTCTTAAGTAAGTCTGCGCTCATTAAC
>Ga0209645_1001539_pt1 | contig 11485 bp, 4 predicted proteins | sample ETNvirenome_6_30_FD_184070 | JGI IMG/M metagenome (GOLD analysis project Ga0209645, IMG submission 184070) | Marine viral communities from the Pacific Ocean - ETNP_6_30 (SPAdes) (version 2) | ecosystem: Environmental > Aquatic > Marine > Oceanic | place: Pacific Ocean | collected 2013-06-19
TGCCCCGCTCGTCATTGAAGAGTCCGAGATAGTTAAGGTCACCGCAGCCACGGCAAACAGACTGCACGTAGTAGCTAGCTTGCTGGAGGTGTCGTAATGGCCCCTAATACAACAGTCGGCATGGCGGCTCCAAACACATTTACTAACACTAACCCTGATATAGACACTGATGCCGTTGCAGAACTAGCAGCGCTTACACCAGAAGAACTGCAAGAGAGATTAAATAACTACTTTAATAGCGATGAGTGGAAAGAGAAGTCTGAAGAGATTGCTGCGGGTAGTAGTGATGAGTACACAGAAGCCTCGCTTGCTGAATCAGGAGCATCTGACGTTGCAGGGGCGCTTAGTTTTGTTAAGCCGCTAGATAGTGATGCACTGGAGACGTGGAAAAGCCAAAACCAAGTCACAGACGACAATAACAATAGCTTCTTAGAGAACGATCAACTATTTCAACTTAAAGTATTCGCAGCAGAGCAGCCTAAATACGTGCCCATAGTGCCCGGAGAGGATGAAGCTAAACGGCAACAGAAAATGGCAGATGCGTCAAAAACTCCCGGCGCTATCTACTCTGATTTTGGTGCTTATTCTCTAGCGTTACAGGCGCACAATAAAAAGATAAATGAATACGTAGAACAAGAGGATATACCTACGTCTATAACTACTCCTGATGGGGTAGAGATGAGCTTGAATCTGGGCGCATCGCCCATGTACTACAACGAGCAAAATGACGGCGGTAGACTTTCGCAGAAGTTCAAAAATGGTGCTACTGGAGACTTTTATAAACAGCTAGGTGGGGTAGGCGAATACGGCACATACTACGTAAAAGAAAAGACAACTGATTGGAAAGACGGCCTTGAAGCCTCTATACCGTTTGTAGCTGCATTCGTTGGTTTAGCGGTATTAGGCCCGACATTAGCACCTTCTGTATTTGGCAAAGGCACAGCAGCGGCGGGGGCAACGGGCACAGGTGCGGCAGCAGGTGCGGCAGGCGAGTTATCGGTATCACAAGTCCTCTCTACAACAGCTAACTACAATACTACTACGGCTGGTGTAACCAGCACCCTATCAAACGCTATTAGTAGTGCTGGAGCAACGATAAATTCTGCTGCAAATGCTGTGGGCCAATATCTAGCCAAAACTGTAAGTAAAATAATCCCCGGATTACCCACTGAATTAATCTCTTTTGATGTTGTGAACAGCGTGACCGCTGCAGCATTAGGTGTATCTTATGCAGAACAGTATTTAGAGAAAGAGGCCGGTGCAGCCATAGGTGGAGCTATTAATACCGCCGTAAATGGGCTTCCCGGTGGGGGTATTATTTATACTGGCCCCGGTGCTGGTGGTGACGGTGTATTTGACCCAAGCGTTATTTACAACCTCACTACGATAGCTGCAGCGAATAACGGGGCAGCGGAAGACGAAGAAGCAGCCGCAGCAATAGATATAACAGAGATAGCCGCAGCAGCCATAGCTGCCATACCTGATCCAGATGAAGACGAAGCTGTTGTAGCTGCAAATACTGCAGTAAGCGAGGCAGAGACAGGATTAGAAGAAGCCGCAGGCAACGTAGCCACCGTAGTAGAAGAAGAGAATGCTAAAGTAGACGGTGCAGAGTCGTATGCTAGGTATATAGCTAGTCGTTATGGCACGCGCGGTTATTCTTATAGAAACGCAAAGAAAAGAGCGGATAAAGCTAAATTAGACGCGCGGAACAAGATAAATCAGGCACGAACTGCAGCTAGTGTGGCGCAAGCTGAGTTGGAGAACGCTAGAAAAGCAGCAGCAGGTGCTGCCCGAGACGCAGATGATGCGTATAAAAAAGCTCGCGCCAAAGCTATTCGTGACGCTGAAGCTGAAGCTAACAAACGACGGTCAGAGATAGAAGTTAGAAATGCGGCTAGAAAGAAGGAATTAGAAGAAATACAAGCAAACACAGACGCAGACAAAGCGGCATACGCTGAGTCAGCGGAGAAAGCTAACGCTGACGCAAATAACTCTGCCGCTGCGACGGTAGAAAATATAACAGAGCTTACAGACGCGGTAGAGGCTGCTACAAACGAAGTAATAGACAAAGCCAAAGCAGAAATAGCCGCAGAAACAGGTACAGACACGACTGATACGACCGATACAACTGACACGACTGATACAATTGACGCAACTGATACAACTGACACGACCGATACGACCGATACGACCGATACGACCGATACGACCGATACGACTGACACAACGCCTGCAGAAGGGGGTATAGAAAGTAGCTTTGAAGAGGCCGCTGAAAAAGCCGCTGAAGAAGCCGCTGAAGAAGCAGCAGGTGTAGGTACGACTGATACGACCGATACGACCGATACGACCGATACGACTGACACGACTGACACGACTGACACGACTGACACGACTGATGCGGCTGAAGGCACTCCTACAGTAACTACTTCAGGTGGAACTGATGCGCCTACTACGCAAGTTAAATACGGAGAGCCAGACGAACCGATAGAGATGAAAAATCAGGTAACTACTCCCGGCGTCAACGCCGAGATAGAGCCAGACGTAAAAGAAACTATCGTAGAAAAACCTGTAGAAAAGCCCGTAGAGACTACGACTGACGCTGACGCTAGCGGTGGTGGCGGTGGGGGCGGTGGTGGCGGTGGCGGTGCTGGTTCAGGCGCTGGTGCTGGACAGGGTGGAGATACAGGTGCTGACGCTGCAGTAGGCACTACTACATCTGGAGAAACAGGGGAGGCTGGCGCTGCTGGTGTAACTACACCATCAGATGAAGTAACTGTTACAGAAGAACCTTATACAGGTAGCAACAACTACGACCCTAATAAACTTGCAAGGCAACTTTACGAAGCCTACCTACAAGAAGCAGATACTGAGTTAAAAGGTGCGATCCTAGAAGAGTATGAAAAATACGCTGGAACCACTTTACCGCCTGATGAAGCATTTGGGGTATGGACAGAGGCTAAAAATGAAGCAGCAAAAGCTGCAGCAAAAGCTGCAGAAGCCGCAGCAGAAGCCGCAAGGTACACCTCTGGTATGGATGTTGCTACAGGAGATGCAGCAAAAACTGTAGGTCAATGGGTTCAACTTGCTAATGGTGCTTGGAAAAACACTATAACTGGGAAGATAGCTGCTCCCACAGCCGTATCAGGGGCTAGTGGTGAGGGAGAGTGGGAAGTATTAAACTCAGACGGCACGGGTACAGGCGAAATAATAAATGAGTATTCCGACGACACTGGTGCAGAGTCAGACGACGACATAAGTATAGGAGTGCCTTCAGACGGAGATGCGGTAGAAGCTGCAGGTACCACAGGCAGTGGGGCAGAAACAGGCACTTCCACAACTACAGATACAGGCACCACTACAACTACAACCACCACAGGCACCGACGCTACATCTACAGCTACTACATCTACAGGCACTGCAGGAGCAGCCGACACCACAGACACTACTACGGGCGGTGCGGGTACGGGCGATGATTTAGGTACAAGCGATACTGATTCAGACCAAGACCAAGCGGGAGCGGGAACAGATGGAACAGGCACTGGCACAACTGGGCCTACAGGTGGCACAGGCTCTGGCGATGCAGACACAACAGGTGCAGGTACAGGCACAACTGGGCCAACGGACTCTTCTGGCGGAGGAGACTCAGGCACAACAGGTGCAGGCACAGGCGATACAGGAGACCCCGGCGGTACAGGTAGCGGTACAGGTGTAGGTACAGGTACGGGCGGTGGTACTGGCACTGGCACTGGGGGTGGAACAGGCACGGGTACAGGCACAGGCACGGGTACAGGCACAGGCAGTGGTACAGGTGGTGGCGACGGTAGTGGTACAGGGACAGGTACAGGATCAGGAGAAGGGCCGGGAGAAGGAAGTGGTAGTGGCGACGGTCAGGGGTCAGGTAGAGGCACCGGCATAGGCGACCAGATATTCGCAGCCCTCATGCAGCCACAACAAGTTCAAGTAAAATCAGGCCCTGTTGCGGGTGAAATAACCCCATACGACTTTAGCAGCATATTTGCAAGTAAAGAGCAAGCTGATAAATTTATTACACCTTATGGTGTGCGCAAAGCTGCTACAGGTGGCGTGATACGCTCAGACACTGATACTATAATGAAGCAGTTAGAACGTAAGAAAAAACCTACTGATACAATGGAAGATTTGTTCCGTATCATTGGAGGAAAATAATGGGCTGGTTTGATGAGTTCATAAACGAGCAAATAGAAGATGCTGGTGATTTTTTCACGGATGATATGCTTGGGTATCTTACAGGCACCGATGGTGGTGGCGCTGCAAGCACGCTACTTGGTTTAGGCCTTGGGTATCTTGCAGATAAATCTGGCATAGGTGACCCTAAAATACCCACCACTGGCTATCAAGGCGACATCCCTGAGTACACTGCAGTGCGTGAGCGCGTGCCTATGCAGGAAGACCCTAATAGAAGACCCGGATCAACAGGGCGCAGGTACTTCTCTGACACCATATTTGCACAAAAACCAGAAACCGAGCCTATGACCGTGGAGCAGGCTCGCGCACAGGCAGCAGCACAAGCTCAGGGTATAGCCGCTGGGCAACCTCCAACCGCTGCACCAAAAGAAAAAGAATACGATCCCGATGCGAAAGAAGTCGGTATAGCAGGGGTGGAACCGAGGATCGGTATGGAGTCTGGAAACCGTGGTAGTGATCCGGCGAGTGGTAAATACCCGTCCGGGTTTACAGTGAGCGAAGATGGCACGGTGCTTGATTCTACAGGTCAGCCGAAACTAGTTATGGAAGGTGAGAAACCCTCACGGGGTGATATTAACCGAATGTTTTCTATGGGCGGTAGATACTTAAGTGGCACCACAGACGGACAAGCTGACAAAGTGCCTGCTAGGATAGATAACGGGCAAGAAGCTAGGCTTAGTGATGGTGAGTTTGTACTACCCGCAGACCTAGTGGCTCTTCTAGGCAATGGTAACTCTAATGCAGGTGCTAGAAAGCTGCATGAGTTTATGGACAGAGTGCGTAAACAAGGCACAGGCAAAGAAACACAACAGAAGAACATAGATGCAAATAAAGAGCTATCTATGCTTCTAAGGTAGGAGGCACTATGTCAAACGGGACTGGTGATGGTACTGGTGGAAACGCCGGAACAGGTGACTACACAAACTTTACGCCTCAAAGAACAGGTAGCTCAGATTCACTTGCTGCCTATGCTGGCCCCTATGTCACTGATATGTTGGGTAAAGGGCGGGCACTTGCCGACCAAGGCTACCAAGCCTATACAGGGCCGCTTACCGCTGGCACTTCTGCGTTACAAGACACAGCGTTTCAAGGCATAGCTAACTTAACTGTACCTACTACAAGTATGGGTGCGTTTAATCCCGGAACTTTCGCTGCGTCTGGCGCACCGACTGCTAGTGGGGACGTGCCTGCCGCTACAGGTATGGTGGGGGAATATATGAATCCGTACCTGTCCGCAGTGCTAAGCCCACAGTTAGAAGAAGCGCGTAGACAGGCAGAGATAAGTAGGCAAGCAGAATCGGGTAGGTTTACTCGGGCTGGTGCTTTTGGTGGCTCTCGTCAGGCTCTTGCTGATTTAGAACGAGATGACAGACTAAACAGAAATTTAGCTGATATAACAGGTAAAGGGTATGCGTCAGCGTTTGATGCCGCCCGCCAGCAGTTTAACGAAGAACAAAATCGTCAACAGACAGCAATAGATGCTGCAAATCGTTATGGTCTTGATGCACTTGCGGCACAAACTAAAGCGGGTGAAATACAGCGGGGCATAGAGGCAGAAGGTATTGCCGCTGATTTAGCACAGTTTGAGGAAGAGCGAGACTTCCCATATAAGAACGTGCAGTTTATGCAGTCGCTGCTTGGCACGCTGCCACTTACAACGCAGTCTTATAGCTACTCACAGCCTAGTTCACTAAGTAACATAATTGGTGGTGGCGGAATAGCAGACGTAATAGCAGCACTACTCGGCGGGGCTAGTGGGTCTCGTGGGCCTAGCGGAGAGAAAGTTAACCCAGTATCTGATGGGGGCGTAGACTTAGATAATGATGCCTCTCTTCCATATGATGACCCAACTATAGTTTAGTCGGCTTGCACGGAGATACCTAATGATTCCAATGGACAGAGAAGTCGATGAGCTTGCCGAGGTATACAGCCCACAGCAGCTACAACAAAAATACAAAGTTACACAAGAACTTATGTACCTGCTTGCGCTGCAGAAAGTTCAGTCAGATATGAAGGCTGCGCAAAACCAACTGGCTATGAGCCAACAGCAGCAGCCCGGAACCATAAAAGAACAGATGGAAGGTCAAGTCTTCCAAGAAAAACTACGCCAAGTGTCTGGCACTATAGCTCAGCAAGAGGCCCAAAAAAGGCAGCAACAACCACAACAACCACGACCACAACAACGCATGATGGCTAGCGGCGGTATTGTTGGGTTTACTAAGGGCGGTGAGGTCACTGACGAACAACTGCAACGATATGGCTACACTAGGGAGCAGTTTAATTTACTGCCCGACGACCAAAAAACAGATTTGCTCAATAGAATTGCAACTAGAGGTAGATTAACGCGCCCGTTCAGAGCTGTAGGTGAAGCCGCTAGTGGTATAGCTTCTGGCATAGGCGCTATAGGATCAGCAATTACTGGGGTACAAAAAGAAGAAGAGCAAGCAGCCCCAACAAGCGTTGCACCTTCCCAATCGTATGAAGAACGTCTTGAGTCTTATAAGGATAAACTCCCCGGTGGGGTAGAAAAGAAGCCCCCCGTAGACCCTGCAGATTTAGATGCTGCAAAGACCGCGCAGGCTAAAAGAGTTCAGCAAAATATGCAAAGTTACGAGGCACAGAGAGGTAGTGGTATAGGGGGAGGTGCAGCCCCTACAAAAGCAAGCCCATTTACAAAACCTGATTCTGTAATGGAACTCTTGCCGGAAGGACTTAAGGATAGTTTAACGAGTGCAGCAGGCATGGGGCCAGAGGGTATAGCCGCCGCTGCAGAAGAGGCAAGACGTAGGGCCGAGGACGTTGCCGGTAGGAAGGATAAAGCCAAACAATTTGAGCGTATGCGTCAAGAACAAGAAACGCTATATGACGAGCTACAAGACCCCGATAAACAACGAGCACAGATGCGTCGTAACATCTTTGCAGCGTTTGGTCGTGGGGGCAATTCTTTTGGTCAATTGATGGGTAATGCTCTAACCGCCATAAGTAAAACTGAAGCGGGGCAAGACCAACTTAAACAGCTAGCCCTATCCAAGAAGCAAGGCGTTGATACGCTTGCAATGGAAGTAGATGTAAAAATAGCAGACCAAACAAACCAATCTATAAACGCTGCTATAAACGCTGCTAGGGCAGATAAACGGCAAGCGATGGACACGCTGTCTAATTTAACAGCCGAAGATTTGCGGCAGAGTAGGCAGTTTTTACGTGACCAATTTGACTTTGAAGACAGGAATGCACAAAGGGCACTTCAACGAGCAGATTTAGTTAGTAAGAATGCAGATAGAGAAATTACAAGAGATATGACAAATCTCAGGTACATAATTAACTCTATTAACGAAATAAGAGGTACTAGGAAAGAAGCGCTTGTAGAGATACTTGGTACAAACCAAAGATACCTGCAATTAAAGATAGCGGAACGGCAAGGTAAGTTAGACGAAGAAGAGGCAGAAGAACTAAATCAACTTAAGAAAGCCGTGGAATTGTACATATATGAAGAGCTACAGGTGAGTGACGAGGTATTAAATCGTTTGATTGAACAAGCCGAGTCCTTGCAGGAAAAACAGTACGTCACTCCTGACGAAATAGAAGTTGTCCGTTAACGCCTCATGCGTTCATACAATATACTACTGGCAGACGGCACTAGCGAGACAGTACAAGCCCCTGAAAATGCCACTAAGGAGCAGCTAGCCGAAGCAATAAATAGGCAGCGAGATGTTTCTTTTAGGTACAACACCTCTCGTAAAGATAGGGTAGCCGAACGCGAAGCTAAGCTGGATCAACTAAGGGCAGAACTATCTAAAGCTAGAGAAAGGTCTAGCGAAGCACAGAGAGGCAGCTTTTCTCGCGGCTTAGACATCGGTACTGACCTTATAGCTCAAGCTACTGGCTCTGGTTTAGAGGGCATAGGTAGCATACTTGGGCTAGAAGGGCTTGAAGAATATGGCGCTGAAGTAGCCCTTGAGAACGAGGCTGATATACAGCGTAAATCTCGTTATCAAACCAAGTTTGACGACATTGAAGGTGCAGGAGATTTCTTCTCCTATCTTGGCGGTGTTGCTGCTGAGAGCGCCCCTGCCACGGCTGCTGGTATTGCTGGCGGTATTGCCGCTGCCGCTGCCGCCCCTGTTTTAGGTGTAGGTGCTGTTGTTGCTGGTATTGCTGGTGCCACCCTTGCAAACTTACCGTTCTTCTACGGTATGAACCGCGAACGACAAAAAGAAGCCATAGACCAAGGGTTTAGAACCGAGATAAGTGAAGGCGCTGCTTTCCTTACTGCGCTGCCCCAAGCGCTGTTAGACGGTATTGTTGACCGCTTGTTAGTAGGCGGTGCTTCTAAGTTAGGTATTACAGAAAAAGCACTGACCGGCGGCGGTATATTTACTAGAAGCACGAAGGGCGCAGGCTTAGGCGCAGTCGTAGAGGCACCCACAGAGATAGGTCAACAGATACTGGAGCGTGCCCAAGCTGGCCTACCTTTAGATAATGAAGAAGCGCTTGCCGAATATAGAGAGGCAGGCATAGCAGGTGGCTTGTTGGGTGGTTCTATTAGAGGCACCACAAGCGCTGCTGGTATTGGTGTTGATACAACGCCAGCGCCAACTACCACGCCCACCCCTGACCCCGATGTAGGTGTAGAGGCTGCAGATGATACAGGCGGTATCGCTAGTCGTTTCTTAGACCCAGAGTATGTAAGTTCCTTGGAGCTTGAAGGTGCAGATAGGGCTGCTACACAGCTAGCTTTAGAAGAAATACTAGGTAGAGATCCTACAGCCGTAGAGCCTACAGCCGTAAGACCTGCGGAAACAGAACCTGCAGAACCTACTGTTGTAGAAACTGTAGAGGCAGAACCCACTGTTGCGGAGGCCATAGAGCCTACAGAAGAAGAAATTAGCCGAAGGATGGCTGCTGTAACTGATGAAACACTAGCAGCTACCACCGAGACAGAAGCGGCACGCGAAGCTACTGAAACTGGCGGCGTTGAAGAAGCGGCAGTAGAGGTCGCCCCCGAGGTAGAAACAGAAGCGCAGCCCGCACCAGAAAGACCCATAACTGCTGAAGATCTTAAAACTTTTGGTATTCGTAAAGGTTCAAAGGCAGCGGGGTTTGTAGGTCAAGACTTAAACAACGCAGAAGTAAGAAGTGATTTTAAGGCTGCTGTTGGTAAGTTGAAGAATAGCTTGGCAATACAAGACAACATAGCTAGGACTCTTGAAAATGAACGACAAGCCCAAGTTACGGAAGTTACAGAAGAGCCAAGTGGAGTCAGCGTTCCGAGTGATATACAAGGCGCACCAGAGCCAGAAGGAGACGGCGATACCGCCAGCACTGTTGAGTCTGGACGAGGAACAGTGGGAGATGTTGACGATAGCTCTGGACGACCTGCTACTGGAACTGGAAGAAGCGACCCTGCACTAACCCCAGCAAGTAAAGTAGAAACGCTTGAGGGTATGGGCTTTAAGATTAACGGCAGGAAGGGTAAGAAAAAGAAGCAAGAGCCAAAGCCTCAACAGGTAGCTGGTGTAGAAGTACCCACAGTAATAGAACTACCTAACAACGAACTTGAATTTAAGTTTGGCGACACAGGGCCGGTATTTAGAGGTAAGCAAAAAGAAGGTGTCATAGATATAGAAGGCGCACCAGAAATTACAGCGTTTTCTAAGAACGAAGCGGTAAGAAAGCTACAGGCAAAAGTAGCGGGCACTGGGTTAGAAGCACAAGCAGGTAGAGCCTTAGCAGGACAAACAGAACTACCCGCAGTGGAGACTGAAGAGGCCGTAACTCCTACGGAAACAGAGGCCGAAGCAAAACTCAGGGTTGAAGCAGAAGAAGAGGCTATGGTTGAAGGTATATCAACCAAAAGAGAAGTAGCGCTATCTAAAGAAGATACAGGCGGAGAAGCCGTATTAAGCCGTAAAGAACTGATGCAAGAAGCTAGGGCTATGGGGCTGTCCACTGCAGAGGCTAGGGAATACACAGATGCAGTGTTAGCTGGTATAGAAGGGTCAAACCTAGATGTTGGCGAACTATACCTACTGGGCAGGGGTGTAAAAGGTCTGGACGCACCGCTACCGAACAATGCCGTCACTGCATTACAGGCCGGTGACATAAAGAGCGCTTTGGAAGCTGTTGCAAAGAGCACATCTAACAAGAACATCCGACAGATTGCTAGAAAGCTAATACCTTTGGTGGGCACCACTAGGGTCAGGTTTGCGAGGTTACAAGAAAACTTACCGGAAAACGCTTCTGCAATAGACAGATTCTTGTCCAGAAAAGTTAGCCGTATCACAGAAGGTAGCCCTGTGTTCGGACAGTACTACCCCGGTGCAGAAAGTGTATTAAACCAATTGTCTGCTGATGCGACCATAGAGGAAGCTAGAATACAAGCTAGGCTTGCTGACGAGATAGAGAACACCATAGTCTTAAACCAAGACACTACAGAAGGTATGTCTGTAGCTACGCTTCTACATGAAATGACGCACGCTGCCACAATAAACACACTGGCAAAACCGGCACACCCAGTAACGGCGCAGTTACAAACCATATACGACAGCGTAAAAGATCAGCTACAGGGGCTGTATGGTTCAGAAAGCCTAGAAGAGTTTGTAGCAGAAGCGTTTAGTAACCCTATGTTCCAGCAGAGGCTCGCTAGGATAAACATAAAAGGCGAGCAGATAAGTGCCTTTGACCGATTCAAGAACGCTATACGCAAGCTATTTAGGGTTCCTAAAAAGAAAGATACTAAGCCTGTATCTAAAGAAGTTAACGCTCTTATAGAACAGATACTAGCGCCTGCTCCACAATATAGAGGGTTGGGCACAATATCTAATAGCTCTTCGCCTAGAGAGGTGGCTGCTATAGGTGAGGCTTTGAAGAACCGCACTGCGGGCGCGTTTAGTAAGACGAGTAGAAAAGTCTTAGCGAACAGAATAAAGGGTATATTTTCTGGGCCTCAAAACCCTGCTTCTGTAACAGCCAAGAGGGTAGTAGGTGGGTTCTTACCGAACAGTAGTATTGGGGATTGGGCGGATTCACTAGGGTTAGACGGTGCTACAGATGTACTTGAAGCTATAGAAAATCAACGTGGCGATCTTAGTAGGTCAGAGCAAGTCACACGAAGAAAACTGCTGCCCATACTGCAGTGGGGCAACAAAGCCACTAAAGAAATAAGAGACATATTCAACAACGTCGTATACGACAGCACCATAGAAGGGGTAGATCCGTCAAAAGATCTGTCTGACTATAAGGGTAAAAAGTTAACCAT
>Ga0209645_1001541_pt1 | contig 11482 bp, 8 predicted proteins | sample ETNvirenome_6_30_FD_184070 | JGI IMG/M metagenome (GOLD analysis project Ga0209645, IMG submission 184070) | Marine viral communities from the Pacific Ocean - ETNP_6_30 (SPAdes) (version 2) | ecosystem: Environmental > Aquatic > Marine > Oceanic | place: Pacific Ocean | collected 2013-06-19
TTTAATTTTAATGTGCTTACTGTTATAGGTACTTGTTGGTATGCTGTAACAACCTCACATCTTATTTGATTATTTTTGTCAAATTCTTCTTCATCTACATCTTCAGGTTTTAAAGTGACTGTGTCACCAACAATCAAGTGTGGTCTAGTTCCTATAACACTACTTTGATTTACAGTTATGACTGAACCAACCGCAACTTCATGAAAATCAGCATTAATGATACATTCTGTTATACCTACTTGACCGCCGATACCAACTCTTTTAGTATTTCTAGCATCAAACGTTAAAGCGTTTAAAGGTCCTTTTTTTATTACAGTAACATCTTCTTCAGTAAAATCATAAGCATCAGAAGCCAAACCGTTTGAAGGTAATAGTGTCGTGTGAGTCGTGAAGTTTACAGATCCATACGTAGTTGCATCGCCTTTAAATTTACTTATATTTATTACTTTTGGTTCATTTAAGTTATCTGTAAAAAATAGTAAACCATCTATAATGTTTATACCAGTTAAAAGGTGTGTTATACTGAAATTTAAAATGTTATTAGTATCTACTATAACAGGTTTAACTTCATTTCTTACTTGATCGTATTCAGCAATAGCATCTATACTAGTACCCTTAATAAACCAATATATTTTTTCGTTTTCAGTGTCAGCAATACTACCAACACAAGTAGCTCCTGATATATTAATAAAACTTTTTTGTAGATTACCTAGAATATTTTGAGCTGCACCAATACTACCGCTTTCAGAGTTAGCTAAATCGATATTCATAGCGTCCCTGTATTCACCATTAGGCAATATTCTTTCGTCCAGGTCTTTATTCATTCGACCTGCTTGAAAAGTGTGTTTAATTTCCGGCATATTCTAGTGTTTTATTACTTTTGATTTACCTCTCATTATTTGAGTAAGTTCTTCTGCTTTGTAATTAGTTAATCTAATTTTAGCATTTCTCATAGCTGCAAACCTTTCTTTTTTGTATCTAGCTATTATATATTCAGGTATACCTATTCTAGTTGATAAAATAGCATGTGCAACCCATTTATATAAAGCTTCTTCAGCAAACTTATGTATAACCGCATCTTCATCTACCGCTATACCATCACTAACATATTTTAGTATAATTCTTTTGCCACTCATATCTGAGCTAAAATGTATATTACCTTTTAAATGATCTATGTAAAATACACCATTTTTTTGAGCGTGCTGAGGATCTAATCCATATCTTCTACCATCATTGTATAAATAAAAATCAGCATCAGGATCGTCTATATTTGTATCTACATCTGTAGCTGTGCTTGATAAATAACTATTCCATGTATCTGAGTCACTAGCTACTGAAACATTACCGCTACTATCAAATATATAACCAAAGTCACTAGCTTGAAGCGGTGCTGTTGGGTTACTTGTTTTTATAGCTGGGTATAAAGGTCTTTCTATACCATCAGTACCAGAGTGTGTTACTTTAACATAATTAACGTAATCGTGGGGTAATGCCATTTTTAAAGATGGAGGTAATTCTATTTCTATAGCTTTTTCTGATCTTAATATATCGTAGTTAAACTCTTGCAAACCTCTTTGAGCATGGAAAAGTACATCAGCTCTTTTTATTTTTGATATTATTTTACCTTCACCAACATAACTTATTTTAAAGTTATTTATAAACTGTTGTAAAGAAATATATTGATAATTTCCAAAATCTGGATTTATAATTGAAACAACTACAACATCACCGTTAGTAGCTCCTGATCCTAAAGTTATTGTGTTTGTTGTTGCGCTAAATGAAAAGTTAGTTGTTATAGTACCATTTATTGTTACATTAAATGCACCAGCTGTATCTGGCATTGTAGCTAAATTATTTAATAACGTTTCATTGTCAGGAAAAGTTAAAGGGAAAGCTGTTTGCCCACCGGCTGCTGTAAAACTTTCTGATCCGTAATATTGTTGTTGTGTTCCTTCAAATAATGGCATATCTATTTATTTTCTTGTTGTACGTTTTGTGCTTCCTCTGTAGCAGCAACTTGATAAACTTGAGGATCTTTTAATGTTATTCCTGCTAATTCTAATATTTTAATAACTAATTCTGTTTCTTCAGAGTCATGTAGTTCAAAATGTGTAGCTAAGTTTGCGTTATACAATGCTTTACCATTTGTATTATTTATAACGTAAGCCCAATTAACAGTAGCAGGATTAGCTATGTAATTACAGTAAACGTTAGTTAATATATTTGTTGGAAACACTTGTATCGCTAATTCACCATTTGTAGTTGTCTGTGATCTAACGTAAACAGGTCTTGTAAGTGCGGGTGCTGTTAAAGGAGAGTTCTGTATATGATGCACCTCATTTTGATTGATTTTTTCTATTTCTATGTAACCACCTCTATATTTAAAAAATAGTTCACCCATTCTGTAATGAGCTGGTAAAACGCCAACACCATTACCAGCTGACATATCAACACTTTGTCTAAATCTTTCAAATATATCTATTTTTTCTTGTAGTATATCTACTTGATCAGCGTACGTGTAATCGTTACCTGGTATTCTGCTAAAAGCGTTTAAATCATAAAAATATTGCTCAAAAATATCCATTTGAGCTTGGTTAGCATACAGATTAAATTCTTGAGGAGTAATATATCCTCTCTGTTCTTTGTTAGCTATTGCCAAAACTCTTTGATAAACTGTATCTATATTAACCATATTTTTTTTTATTTATAGTAGTGGTCACCCATAGAGATGACCACTCTATAAGTGATTAATTATTTTAATCTTTTTTCTAATGTAGCTAAAACTTCTAATCCTTCATCAGTTTTAAACCATGCAGCTAGTGCAGAGTATGGATGCTCATCGAATGGAACAGTGAATAATTTTCTACCGTTTGATTTCCATTTAAAACTTCTGTTATCACCTGATAAAGATATGATGTTTTGCTCTACAGCTTTTATTCCTAAGTTTCTAAGTTGAACATTTTCATCGTTTGCTAATTCTAAAAATAAACCAGGATTTTGTTTAGCCATAACTAAAACATCTCTTTTAACTTCACTAGATGACATTTTAGACACTATACTACCTTTTTCTACTCTTAAAATTCCTTCCATCTCTTCTATAGACATAGACTTCGCAGCTGATAAAGCTTCAAACTCTAATTCTATATAATCAACTTGGTTTACTGCTATAGCTTCATTATCATCTTCCATGTACGTAGAGTCTTTAGAAGGGTGATATAAAGATAACAATTGCTGTAATGCAACTTTTTCTTTTGGAACATTTAAACTACCGTTTCTAAAAACGATATGTCCTAATGTAGCTGTTCCTTTTTGCTCATCAACAAATGGTGATGGCTGATTAGTAGCGTATCTCAACTCTCTATTATAACCTAATTCTTCATCAAAAAATAATAAAGGTTTAGCCGCTGTATGTTTACTTGATATTTTATATATAACAGGTGTTTTTTGACCTTTAAGTATATATAATCTGTCTTTGTACTCCCAGTTTTCTGGAAGATTTATTCTTGCTTTTTTCATGATATAATATAATAAAAATTAATAAAAATAAAGAGGAGGGGCGATACGTATACCGCCCTCTCAACTTTATATAAAAATAAATGTTATGATACTCTCTTTAATAACACAAAGTTATTTGCAGCTTGTACACATAAACATCTTTCTGATAAGAAGTTAACTTGCATCTTATCTAATGTAGAAGTATAATTTCCACCAACAGATCCTGTAATCCAAGATTTCATTTTTCTGTCGTCAGCTTCAGAAGCTCTATATCTAACATGTAAGAATGGTCTTGAGATATTTTTACCTAAAGACTCATCATATACTGTTGAAGTTCCAGCAGGAACGATAACACCTTCGATGTCAGAGAAACCTCCTCTTGTTACTGAATCATTTAAGTATTTCCAGTCAGTTTTGTAGAAGTCATAAGAACCTCTTCTGAAACCAGAGAAACCTAAATTAAGCGCCATATCCTCAGAGTTGTTGAATACACCGTAAGATGTACCACCTGAACCGTAAGAATTTTGAGCAGCTAACATGTTGTCAATACCTAGAGACGTAGCTCTATCTAAGAACATCATGTTTTCTTCGATAGCTCCTTGCTTGTCTAATTCGTTAAGAATTAAATCAAACTCAGATAAACCACCACCACCAGCAGGATCAAAATCTTCATCTTCAAATACTAAACCTCTGTCTTCTAAAGCAGCGAAAAGACCTTCAGTACCATAGATATTAGCGTTAGTTAGTGCAGTAGCGCTAGCTTCTTCACCTTCTATCATAGCCATTTCTAAGTAGTCGTTAAATCTTAATCTTGCTTCAGCTTCAGACTTTAGGTACCATAGGTAACCAGAAGCTCCGTTTTCTGAAGTAACTTCAACCCAACCAATTTGAGCAGTATCAGAACCGTTTACACTGTACTGATCTCTAATGATGATTGGTCTATTGCTGAACTGAGTAAATGAAGCATCTTTTGACTTGTAACTTGAAGCCATTTCAGATCCTTTACTAAATTCAGTACCATATACAAATACAGTGTTAGCATCGTCAGTATCAGCGAAGTTAACTTCAGTACCTGAACCTGATAAGTTCTGTTGTGTATAAGGTTGTAGTGTAGCAGCAGTTGCTCCAACAGCTGAAACATAACATTTCAACGTTTTTGCTACTGATGCAGATATAATAACTGTATCACCTACATTAATTAAGTGATTAGCAGGAAGTACAATAGTACCACCATTACCACCGCCATTGTTAGCGTCTGTAATAGCTACACCTGTGTACTGTGTGTGGATTCTTCCTTGTTCAGACCAAATTACTTGATCAGACGCAAGTGGCATTTCCGCGCCAACCATACCTAGAAAACCAGATATAGTTCTTTTTCCGAATCTCTCCACTTCTTTTTCATAAATTTCTGGCAAGAACTGAGCAGCAAAAGTACCACCACCTGAAGCGGAGTCAAATGCTAAATAGTTATCTGCAAACAAATTCTGAACAGGACGAGGAGTGACGTGTGCTAAAGCCGTTGCCGGGTTGTTAGCACCTGAAACATTAAAACTCATAATTGTTTAATTTTTAAATTGTTTAACTTTATTTTCTAATTTTAACTCGGAGTTGCCTTGAATCGTCGCCACTAATAGCTTTTACTTTAATACCACCAGCTTCAACTACACCTGAGTGAGTTTGCCTAGATGACATATCAACGTTTTTTGCTTTAGCCATACTATCCTTGATAGCATCTGCTTTACCTTGTTGATAAAAGTGATTAGCTACAGCATCTGGATTCATTGCAGTGTACAAAGCTTTGTGATAACCTTTAGGATCAATTAATTGATTTTTCTTATCTAAAAACTTAGAAGCAAAATTATTAATATCACTTTGTGATTGTTTCACCTTGTCAGCATTTTTAACATTATATCTGTATCTTTTATCACCAACGTTAAATTCAAAACCTTTGAATTCATTATTAAATAAACTGTTAGTTTGTTTTTCAAAAACAGATCTTTGTTCTTCAGCGACTTTGTTACTTTGTTCACTTTCCTTGTTGTACCTGTTGAAAAAATCTATAGCTTTTTGTTGGTCTGGAGTCAACTTGCTCCCCGCCTTGATTTCTTCGTAATATTTGGACTTTTGCCCGTCCAAGTGGCTTTTAGCGTTTGCAACTTGCTCCTTTAACGCCAATTTTTTACGTTTAACTTCTATTTCTTCATCGACTTCTTCGTCGTAAGAATATAAGTCTTTCATAACAAAACTAACTTCTTCATCACTAAGATGTGGTTTAGTTTGTTTTAAATATTCTTTTACTAGTTGATTATCATCGTAACTACTATAGTCTTGATTTAATCTAACATAATCTTCAAGACTTCCACCAGTGTCATTCATAAAGTCTACAACTTTTTGAATATTTTCCGGTAAAGGTTGTCCTGTTTCTTCAGCTTGCTCAATAGCTTCAACAACTTCTTCTTTTGTTTCTTCTACTTTTTGCTCAACCTCTTCTTCGGTTATCTCCTCAATAACAGGTGTATCTTCTACTTCTGTTTTTTCTTCAGGAGTAACTTCTTCTTTTACTTCTTCAACAACAGGTTCTTCTTCTTTTTTACTCAAATCAACTTTTGTTATATTGTTTTCTTGAGTAACGTTTTCTTTTTTTACTTTACTTAAATCAACTTTAGCAATTTCTTGCTCATTTTTTTTATCAAATTTTTTAGGTGTTTTAGGTGCTTTCATTTTCATGTCACCACCTTCTTTTACAACCTCTTCAGTTTGATTAGGTTGTTCTACAACCTTTGCTTCGGTAGGTTGAATTTCTTCAACTACCTTTTCTTCTTTTTTAGCCATAATATAATATTATATAATTAAACAAATTATCTAGGGCCAAACATGCCTAAATCTAAACCAGCTAAATTATCGTTACCAGCTGATTCAAAGTTTTTAGGAGGTTTGCCCGTGTTTCTCTGATCTATTAGTTCAGATTGTTGAGAGGCTTGTATTCTAGTTCTCTCGTCTTTTCTATCTTCTTTATCTTTTTCTTTAGTCTTCACTACTTCTTGCTCCATATTCTTTAATTGCATGTTATATTGGAATTCTAATGCCATTAACTCCTTTTTTAACCTAGCTTCTTCCATAAGCTTTTGTTGGTCTATTTGAGCTTCTATTTGTAGTAATTGAGATTTTTGCTGTGTTATAGCTTGATTCTTTTGAACTTCAGCTTGTGCAGCTACTTGTTGAGCTTCAGCGTTTGCTTGTGCTTGCGCTTGAATATTTTGTTGTTGTAACATTTGATCTTGCTCAAACTTCTTTTTACGTCTTATTTTTAATACTTGATTAGCAAGTTTTAAATTTTTAATTTCTCTAACATCAATAGCATCTTCAAGATTTATACTATCTTTTGCTAAAGCAGCTTGTATATTGTTTTCAAGCATTTGTTTTTCTTCTTCATCTGGTGCTAATTCAATAAATATACCAAAGTCATATAAATGAAGGTTAGTCATTTCATCTAAAGTAGCAACATTGTGAGCACCTATTTTTTGAATAAAAGCTTCTTTCGTTGGTGAGTATTCTATTATATCAGATATTCTTAAAGATATTCCTTCACATAAGTCAGTTGTTAAGAATAAACCACCTTGTAATATATGTCTTGTAGCTGTATTGCTATTTGCAGCAGCTAGTTTTTGAACACCAACTAAAGCGTCTTTTGAAGGAGTACTAGCGTCTCTAGCTTCGTTTAAACCAGTCACATCTCTTATCATTTGTAAATAATAATTATACGTACCAATTAAACTTTGTATTTTTCCACCACCGTTACCAGACTGTATTTCTTGAATAGGTACTTTACCTGGATTCATATCGCCTTCGCCTGTAAATGACCTACCTATAACAGAACCTGTTTGAAAGAACATGTTTAAAGCTTCTTGTGGATTATAGTTTGTTCCATTACCCAAATCTATTTCAGCTAAACCATCAGCGTCTAAATAAACACCATCTGGAACCATTCTAGATAACACCTGTTGTAACTTTAAATGTGTAAGCTGTATCATATCAGCAAAACCTGTTATTCTACCTACAAGTGATTCTATTCTACCTTTATACATTCTAGGTGCACATATACTATAGTTCATTTTAACTTTAGTATAATCGCTTTTAGGTCTAACCATGTTTTTAGCCATTTCCCATTTAAGCATTTTATCTGTGCCTAATATCATAGCTCCTTCATATAAAACCTCTAAAACTCTTTCAAGCTTACCAAATCTTTGTTCTAAAACTTCTACAGGTGGATCAAAAGTATCATCTCTCATTATGATTTTTTCAGCACCACTAGCAGATTCTTTTAATTTATAAACCTCGTTCATGTAAGTTTTATAATTAAAATATAAAACTCTTACTTGGTTTTTGTCTATTTTTTCACCTACATAAGCAGATTTATCATGTACTCTATTGTTTTTAAAAGATTGACCTGATATTTCTTCTAACTCTTGATCTGTTAAATTAGGAAATTCTTTTTTAATTTCGTTTATAGGTAATGTTTTTACTTCACCTACATAATATAGATCGTCAAAATAAGGTGATTCTGTATAAGAATAAACTAAATTAGCAGGATCTACGTATTCAACCTTAACACCTTCGGCTTGATTAAATGTATGTTTTACAGCTCCTATACCTAACGTAACTAAATCATAGTTAACTCTTTTTCTTGTTAAATCGTATCTATTACCATTAAGCAATACGTTTATAGCTTGTTCTTCAGCTAATTCCACAGCTTGTTTATAATTAAGCTGCATATGTAATTCTAACTCTTCTTCAGAATCAGGTAATTTAGCTGGAGGTGTAGATGATAGACTTATACCAAAAGCTTCTCTTGAAAACTCATCTAACTCTCTAGTTCTCATGTCAGCTAATATGTTTTCCATATAAGCAGTTCTTTTACTCACACCGTAAGGATCTTGTGAGTAAGCTTTTACGTCAAACACTCTCTCAGATATGCCGTTGACTACTATGTCAACAAATTTAGGTATAATAGGTACTGGCCTCCAGTCTAAATTAAGATAAGATAAATCACCGTTAATAGATAATTCATCTTTATATTTTTGTATTGATTGCTCACCTCGAGCATATAATCTAAGTTTATGATAGCTATTTTCATTGTTATGGAATTTGTTAAAACCAACGCCTTCGTCAAACCACTCTTTTTCAATAGCTTTACCTATCTTTAACCCATAGTCTGAGCTAACCTTTTCTTGGTCGCTAACGACTTGACTTGGAAAATAACCTTTTATATATGAATCAGCCATATTAGTTTTCTATTAATTTTGATTGTAAGCCTTTTTGTTTATATCTTGCAATACTTATATTTAGTTTTTCTTTTTTTACACTAGCATTTGGATTATATAAATGCCTATTACACGCCATTATAGCTAAACCGGAGCTTATAGTTGCGTCAAATTTTGTTCTATTGTTTATATCAAATTTAGCCCAGTCTTGCAACGTTTCGTTAAAATACATATTACCATGTGAACCATCTTGTCTAGTACCTACATTACTTTGTATGTACATTTCAATTGCTGCAGCATGAGCTTGTTTAACATCTTCACTTGAATTAGGTATGCCACCTATTTCTTTTTCCGTTAAAGAAAGTTTATTCCATAATTTATCTGGCCTATTCATACTAAAACCTCTGTAACCTCTTCTTTTTAAATAATACAATAATCTTGGTTTATTGTTTTCAGCAAGTATTGGCATCCCATAAAATACTAAAGCCATTAGCATATCTTCAAAAAATATTTCAGAAGTTGCTGGTCTTGCCACATATTCTAAAAAGAATTGATTAGGTGGACAATCTTCCATACTAAACTTAGTTAAACCATGTAAAGAACCTTTAGATCCTCTACCGTCAACTGTACCTGATATATCGTAACTATCACATCCAAAAGCTCCCATGTGTTCGTTACCAGGATACTTGTAACCGTTTTTAATTACAACTCTATTTTGTAAATGCTGAGGTGGTACCCAAGATACCTTAAATCTACCTTTTGCATCAGGATAAAATATAACATTTGTGTCTTTTACTCCATTTATCCACTGAAAATTACCTTTAGTATAAGGTGCATTTGTCTCCTCGTTAAAATCTATTTGTTCGTATATTTTTGCTAAATTAAATATACTATTTTGTGTCTCATCTCTAAATGCGTGCTCTGTTGTTCTTGGAAACTGCCTATAAAACTCGTTTAAAGCGTCTCCGTCATGTTTTAAACCATCAACTTCATTTTGCCAATGATCTATAACCCCTATGTCTATAAAGTCCCCGTAAGGTCCTCTAACCTCTTCTGTCGGCGTTTCGAAGACAGGTAACCCATAAGAATCAATGAATCCTTCGTAATTCCATTCCATAGGTATGAACAAACTATATAATCCCGAGCTAGTCTGTCCATTGCGGTTTCTTTGTGTGACATCTGAGTTTTTGTATAATTTTTTGAAGTTATCACCACCTTTATCTAAAGCATTTGATGTTGAACCCATCATACACTTACCAATAATTCTACTACCTAATCGTAGTGTTGTTTTAGTAACTCTCCAGTTATTTAATATATTGTTAGGTCTTTCCCACTTACCTGATTCATCATGTACTAACAACTTTAATTTTTCACCATCATAACTATTATCACCGGTATTTTTCCAGTCAATAGTTGTATCTAATCCAGTAAGCTCTTCAGGTCTATCTGTTTTACTAGTGATGTTTCTTCTTGTAAGTTTACTAGCTGGTACTCTATATGCCAATTCTGTTTTTGGCCTGTCCATACCGTCTTGTATTGGTTTAAAGAAGAAAGGGTAGTTAACCGATATTGGCACCACTTTGTCTGTAAACATTTTTTTAGCATCTGGTCCTGACTTAGATAGTATACCGAATCTTGAGTCAGACGATATTGTCGCTGCGTTAACAACTTCTCCTGATGCCATAAACGAAAATCCAGATCGTCTGTTTTTAAGGTAACACATACCGTAGCATCGTTTATCTGCTTTACAAGCTTCCCAGAATATGTAGAATAATCTGTTTGCTTCCCTAAAGTCTGGGTTCCCAACATCAATCTTGGACCACTGCAAGTACATATAATGAGTGCCAGTAATATAAGTTGGAATACCTTTATTGTAAAACCAAAACCCTTCATCTCTTTTCTTAAACTCATTTTCTATGTAATCTATATATTTGTTTTTAAAATCATCAGGGTAATCTCTCCAATCAAATATAGTTTTTACTCTTTTAAGTTCTTTAGGATAATCTGTTATTTGCCAACTGTCATTGTTAAAACTTGTAACTTCTTTAGGAACTTTAGGTAGAGCTATTTTTAAATTTTGTATTTCATATATCTCACCAATTTGACCTGTTTTAGATATAACAACTATATCATGTTCTTTGTTATACCCATAATCCCATTTTTTAGATTTATTTAATCTTTTAATAGTGTTTAGCTTTACAGTGTCAACAACTCTATATAAATCTTGATTATACATTATACTCTTTTATATTTATTTTATAACTAGAGTCTAAACCTTCTTCATCGATTAATTCATGACATCTTTTTGTAGCTTGAATAAAATAAGATTTTTTAGACTGATAAAATGGTTTATGAGTCGTATTACTTACTTTACATATACTAGGTCGATCCTTATATATAGAACATTCGTTACCAATTAAATGAGCACAAGATCCATCTTTTTTTATAGGCAAACCATATTTAGCACCATCCATTTTACCAGCAGCTCTACAACAAGCTCCGCATTTAGAACATAAAAACTCCATTACTTAGATCTTCTTTCTGCAAAACCGCTAAATGTTTTTGGTTTTTCATCTTCAACAACCTTACCTTCTAATAAAGCTTTTTCAGTTTCAATTCTGTTTAATATCTCAAATGCATCGAATATTGCGAGCTTTTTAGTGGCTGCAGCGTTCTTGAGTCTATCGGCTGAAACATCATCATCAGTTTCAACAATTGGTTCTTTC
>Ga0209645_1001544_pt1 | contig 11452 bp, 15 predicted proteins | sample ETNvirenome_6_30_FD_184070 | JGI IMG/M metagenome (GOLD analysis project Ga0209645, IMG submission 184070) | Marine viral communities from the Pacific Ocean - ETNP_6_30 (SPAdes) (version 2) | ecosystem: Environmental > Aquatic > Marine > Oceanic | place: Pacific Ocean | collected 2013-06-19
GACCCTGCCATAGAGGTACCAAATCTAGTTTCAACATATAAACAAACCACAAGATGTAGCAACCACGCACAAGCTGACGTTGTATCTTAAAACGCTGGCTTAAAACTCGATTTCATAGATGTATAGATATTTCAAATGATATGGCTTATATTAAAAGGGGACTCAATGAATAAAGAATTATTAACTACTGACCAGCTTAGAATAGCTGTAGAAAAAAAATGGATTGAGCACATAAAGTTGTGCCAAGATAATTTTATATATTTTGTAAAAGAAGTATGGCCTGATTTCATTTGTAGATTGGATCCTAATCCTAAAAGATGGGGGCACCATCAACATATTGCTAATGAGTTTACTAAAATATCAGAGGAAAAAAAAGGGAGGCTCATTGTGAATATGCCCCCTAGACATACTAAATCAGAATTTGCTTCGTTCCTGTTTCCTGCTTGGATGATAGGGAAGTATCCAAATTTAAAAATTATGCAAGTTTCGCACAATGCAGAATTATCATCAAGGTTTGGTTCTAAGGTTCGAAACCTAATGGAACAAAAAGAATATAAACAAATTTTTGGTGATGTAAAATTAAGAGAAGATAGTAAGGCAAAAGGACGATGGGAGACCAATCATGGTGGGGAATACTATGCAGCGGGGGTTGGCGGTTCTATCACAGGACGAGGGGCGGACTTACTTATTATCGATGATCCACATACTGAGCAAGATGCTTTATCTGAATCAGCTATGGAACGTGCATATGATTGGTATGTATCAGGACCAAGACAACGTTTACAACCTGGTGGCTCGATAGTCGTGGTTATGACAAGATGGGCAGAGGACGATTTAACAGGTAGATTAATCAAGGCTCAAAAAGAACCCAAAGCAGATAAATGGAATTGTATTTCTTTCCCTGCGATTCTCGAATCAGGGAACCCAGTTTGGCCTGAGTATTGGGAACTAGAAGAATTAGAAAAAGTAAAAGCTTCACTACCAATAAGAAACTGGTCTGCACAATATATGCAAAACCCTACATCAGAGGAAGGTGCAATTTTAAAAAGAGAATGGTGGAGATCTTGGGATGAAGAAAGAATTCCAAAACTACAACATGTAATACAATCATACGATACTGCATTTAGTGCAAAAGAAACTGCTGACTATTCTGCCATTACAACTTGGGGAGTCTTCTTTCCGCAAGAGGACGGTAAACCTGCAATGATCCTACTTGATGCATTGAAAGGTAAATTTGATTTTCCAGAACTAAAAGCAGTCGCTATGGATCAATATAAATATTGGGAACCTGAGAGTGTTATTATTGAAGCTAAAGCTACAGGAGAACCTCTTATGCAAGAGTTTAGAAGAATGGGTATACCCGTCATTCCATTTGTACCGTCACGGGGAAAAGATAAACATTCAAGGGTTAATGCTTGTGCTCCTGTTTTTGAGGGAGGTCAGATTTACTACCCAGAGGGCGAAAAATATGCAGAAGAGGTAATAGAAGAATGCGCTGCGTTTCCACATGGAGCTCATGATGACTATGTCGACAGCACTACACAAGCCGTGTTAAGATACCGTCAAGGTAACTTCATAGAAATACTAAATGACTATGAAGAAGAATTATATAAAGTTCCAAAGGAGTACAAATATTATGGCTAAAGTAAAAAAAGCTTTTCTGGGTCTAGCAGTTGAAGGATATAAAAAAGCAAAAGAGAGCGGAGCTAAAGGTCTAGAATTTTTATCACCGTTAGCTATGGTTGCAAGAATTGCAAAAGGTGACAAAACTAAATATTCAAAAAACACTGAAAGTGCAGATCAGAAAAAAACAGGATCTGCTCAAATGAATATGGGTGGGGAAGTATCAGTCGGTAAAGGTGGAGAATATATCAAAGATCTTATTGACTAATGGCTGGATTAAAAGAACTCATTGAAATGGAATCAATCGAGGATCAACCAACCTCGTCAGCACCACCAAACAAATCAGATTACACAAAACCATATGATCCTAGCATGGCTAGGGGGTTAGCTGGGATCGCGGTCGCTGGTGCGGGAGCCTATGCTCTCAGAAACCCTATCGGTAGAATCATTCAAAAAATCGCAAGTATTAAATTACCCAAGAGCCCCGCTACACGAACCAGTCCAAAGGATCAAGTAGAAGAAGTTTTGGAAATAGCTCCAACAAGAATGGAGAGAGGTACAGCTCTTACAAAAGCACAAACTAAGTTTCAAGATGAAGTAAAACAAATTGCAATAGCTAGATCGAATGAGTTAAAAAAAATTGCTTATCACAATCCATTATCAAGAGGTGGTAAAACAAATAGAATTGGATCATCTCTTTGGGATTACATTGCAAGACACCCTATATCAGGTGCAAGAAAAGCTGAAGATTGGATTAAAGATTTTAAATCAACAGGTCCTGGATCTTTTAAAACAGGAAACCCTAATTTTAAAAGTGTTGATCAAGCAGTTAAGAAAGAAGAGTTGTGGGATTCTAACTTAGTACAGTTTGATAAAAATGGAAATGTAATCGGTGGTTTTTTAAAAACAGCAGCAGAAAAAAAATTACCGTTGACTAAAATGGATTTATTATACATTGTCGATAAAGCTCCTGTTAACAATTTAAAGATGAGAAAACTAACTCTCAATACGAAAGTTGTAGACGAAGCAGAAGATTTAAGTAGTGAAATGAGAAAAGTTTTAGGAGAAGTAAGAACTAATGCTGTTAAGTTAGGGACGCAGTTTCCAGATAAAGCAGAAGATTATTCTGATATTGTTTCATCTGCTAATGCAGTTGCTAAAAATTTTAATAAAAAAACTTCAAGATTATATAACCATTATAAAGCAGGTGATACTTCAGATTATGATGATTTTGATACAAGAATATTTGAATTAGATATTTCTGATTTCAAAGCAGTAATGGACAAAGCAAGAAATTTAAACATTCCTGTTACTCATAATATTGATGATTTAATTACTAAAGCTAATCGTGTTGATAATGAGTTATATAGAAAACTACAATTGCAAAAAACTCAAGGTTTTTTACCCAAGTATGGTAACTACACAGAGTACAGAATTAGAGGTGGAGATGAATATTTTGAAAATGTAGTTTACTATCCAGGTAAATTTCCTATGGGTCAAAGATTAGGAAGTGATTACAATAAACACTACACCAGTGATATTGGTTTTACAAAACCTATACCTAATCAAGCATATCATGTAAGAGGATCTATAAGAACAGGTGGTACAGCACCTAATCAAAAAGTTATGTTGATTGATGAAATACAATCTGACTATCATCAACATTTAAGAAAGGTAAACCCTTCAAGAGACAAAGTTGTAAACACATTTGGAACTGAAGTAGAATTTTTTACTGCTAATCAAAAGTTAGGAAAAATTGTTAATGAAATGAAAGGTATCGCTAATAAAGGTATTAGAGCAACTAGTGATGATAGATTAAGATTTAATAAATTGAACGAAGAGTTTAAAGAATTAAAATCAAACTCAATGAACATAGGTAATCTAGAAAATAAAAACCTAAGAGAAAGTATTCCGTTTTTACCTTTATATGGAAAAGAAAATTGGGGATCACATGCTTTAAAAAATTCTATAAAAGATGCGGCAGATAGAGGTGTTCAATGGGTAGCTATAGCACCTGTTGAAAATTTACATCATGTAAAAAGAACAAAATTTTTAGGTGACATAGAATTTTATGGAACAAGAACTGGTAAAGCTGGGTTTAGAAATTATGGTGGTCGAGAAGGGGTCATGAGAAAAAATGCAAATGATAGAGAAGTGCCTATAGATGAATCTACAGATCCTAACAAAATAGCAACACTTCCAAATGCTATGAAAAAATTAGCACGTCAATATAATTCTGAGGTTAAAACAATTAAGGTTGCTAAATCAGATCCAGAGCGACCTTTCAAAGTAGTAGTTACAAATAAAGGAAGAAAAGAATTTGGTTTAGGTGACACCAAACAAACTGAACATGTGGCTGCATTCAAAACAGAGGTAGAAGCTGAATATTATGCAGGTAGATATGGTGGAGATGTAATTAAAATTATGGGTGATGATGCAAAAAATTACTTTGAAGCGTTTGCAATCAAAGTTAGTCCAGAGATGAAAAGTAAGCCATTTAAAGCATATCATACTGGTGGTCTAGTCGTAGATATATTTGCATGTTAGTATGAATCTGTTATAACAAAGGAGATATATATCATGTCTAAAAAAAATAAGATAAAAAAAGCTGTTAAAGCTGCTGTAATTGCTGGAATAGGTTCTAGTATTATGAGTGGTTTAGACAGAAAAGCAAGTATTGCTACAAACGAAGCAAAAGAAGCTGGATTTGCACATACAGGCAAAAAACCAACTTACATTACTAAAAAATCAAAAACAGAAGTACCTCTTAAAAAACCTGATAATAGTTTCATGGGCAAAGTCAAAAAGGCTGTTAACGTTTACAAAGAAAAAGGTTTTAAAACACCTCCAGGACCAAACGCTACATCTAAAAAAGGTGGAACATTAGCTGGAGATTACGGAAATGCATTTTCAGATGCTGACGGTATGCCAAAAGGTGCTAGAGCAGGTAAAATGATCAAAGCTAGAGGTGGAAAATTAGTAAATTTAAAACCGACTAAACTATACTAGGTCTATGGCGGAAGTAGATAAACAAAATGAAATTCCTGAAATAGAGGAAGCGACAGAAGATGTTGATGTAGAAATCGAGGGTGAAGATACAGCGGCTCCAGAGCCAGCACCTGAAGAAGATTTTTATAGAAACTTAGCTGAAGAGATGGACGAGCGAACACTCGGTCGTATGTCATCTCAACTTACTCAAGATTTCAAGAAAGATAAAGTTTCAAGAGCGGATTGGGAACAAGCATACACTCAAGGTTTAGATTTATTAGGATTTAAATATGTAAATAATACTAGACCGTTTCAGGGTGCAAGTGGTGTTACCCATCCGCTTTTATCTGAAGCTGTAACACAATTTCAAGCACAAGCGTACAAAGAATTATTACCGAGTGATGGTCCTGTAAGAACACAAATTATAGGAGCTGATACACCAGAGGTTTCACAACAAGCAGAACGTGTAAAAAATTTCATGAACTATATGTTGATGGAACAAATGGAAGAATACACACCTGACACAGATCAATTATTATTTTATTTACCATTAGCAGGATCTGCATTTAAAAAAATTTATTATGACGAAATTAAACAGAGAGCAGTCGCAAAATTTGTACCTGCTGAGGATCTAGTTGTACCTTACTATGCAACTGATTTAAAAGATTGTGAAAGAATAACTCATATTGTTAAGATGTCAGAGAACGATGTTCTTAAACAACAAAAAGCAGGTTTTTACAGAGATGTAGAACTTATTCCAAAAAAAGCAGAAAAAAATCCAATACAAGATAAATTAAATGAACTTGAAGGTATAAAACCATCAGGTGACAAAGAATATCAATACAATATTTTAGAGATGCATGTTGATTGCAACTTAAATGAATTTAAAAATGAAAACGCAGAAAAAGAAGTTAAGCTTCCTTACATAATATCAATAGATGAGGGTTCGGGAGAAATTTTATCTATCTACAGAAACTACAATCCAGATGACGATGATAGTTCAAGAAAAGAATATTTTGTACATTACAAATTTTTGCCTGGTTTAGGCTTCTATGGTTTTGGTTTAATACATATGATTGGTGGATTATCGAGATCTGCAACACAAGCTTTAAGACAATTACTAGATGCAGGTACTTTAGCTAACCTTCCAGCAGGATTTAAGTCTCGAGGTATAAGAATTCGTGACGATGATCAACCATTTCAACCAGGAGAATTCAGAGATGTTGATGCACCTGGGGGAAATATACGTGATCAATTCCAAATTCTACCTTTTAAAGAGCCAAGTGCAACTTTATTTCAACTTTTAGGCTTTGTTGTACAGGCAGGACAACGTTTTGCTTCAATTGCAGACATGCAAACGGGTGAAGATAGCCAAAATAGAGCTGTTGGAACTACAATTGCACTCTTAGAACGTGGTTCGAGGGTCATGAGTGCCATTCACAAGCGTTGTTACTACGCAATGAGACAAGAATTTAGACTTTTAGCGACTGTTTTTGCCGATTATCTACCACCTGTCTATCCATATGCAGTTACAAACGCAGATAGATTTGTAAAATTAGCAGATTTTGACGATAGAGTCGATGTAATTCCTGTTGCTGATCCAAATATCTTCTCAATGTCGCAAAGAGTAACGTTAGCGAACGAAAATTTAAAGATTGCAGCATCAAATCCGCAAATGCACAATCTTAGAGAGGCTTACAGAAGAGTTTATGAAGCATTAGGTACAAAAAATATCGATGCAATACTTAAACCTGAAAGAATGCCAATACCAAAAGATCCTGCAACAGAAAATGCAGAAGCTTTACGTATGGAAGTACCAAAAGCGTTTCCAGATCAAGATCATCAAGCACATATTGCAGCTCATAGAGCTTTCATGGCTACAAGAATGGTTCAAATTAATCCAATGGTCTATGCTTTACTTCAAGGTCACATTTCAGAGCATATTGCATTACAAGCTCATGGTGAAATAGGCGACATGGTTGAAAATACACCTGAGTTAGCTCAACAAGCTCAAACAGATCCTGAAGGTTTTAAAATTTTGTTTAATTCTATGGTTGCAAAAAGAGTTGCTGAGATAACTATGCAATTAGCACAAGAAGAAGCAGGAATGCAAAAACAAGATCCACTTGTTGCATTAAAACAAAGAGAATTAGATTTAAGAGCTATGGACATGCAAAGAAGAGCACAAGAAACTATGAATGATCAAGATAGACGAATAAATGAATTTGAAGAAAGACTAGATTTCGATAAACAAAAACTTGAATCAGCAGAGGATCAGGCATCTGAAAGAATTAGAATTGCAGAAGAAAAAATGGACATGAACGCAGCTATACAAAAGGAGCGTAATAATGCCAACAAGAAAAAATAAAATTAAAGGTTATGCAGGCGGTGGTATGGACGCCAGTAAAAGTGATTTTAAAGCATCTACTACTGCTAAAGCTCCTCCGTCCATGGCATTTGGAAATCCACCAACGGGATCTAACAATGCAGGTAATGGTACAAATCAAAAATCAACGGGAACGGGTAAAATTCCTATTATTGGTCCTGTAACAGCTGGTTTAAGAATAGTACAAAATTTATTTACACCATCTTCTAAGGCATATAACAAAAGTCGTAACCTTGGTGGAGTTAAAACTCATAAGACAACACAAAATGTTGTACCACCTGTAGGGGGAGGTAATGAAGGACCACAATTATGTCCAGACGGTACTTATCCTCCTTGTAAGACACCTGAAACTCAAATTAAACCACCTGCACAAAAAAATATGTTCTTAAGTGATTTCAAAGCATATGATGAAGGCGGTGAAGTTGTGATATCATCTAACGTAGATAAAAGTTTATTATGATTGGAAAAAAATCAGGACCGCCACCCAAAAAAGGGCCAAACTCAAATATGCCTCCAATAAAATTTGGTGAAGGTGGAATGAAATGTCCTCATAGAGATTCAAGTAATAAAAACATTTATCCAGGTAATAACGGAATCCAAGTAAAAGGGTTTAAATTTATAGGAGTGAAATGATATTAAAAAAATTAGCAGTAATGTTTTGGAATTTATTTTTTGAACCAATTATTTATAAACAAAAACCTGAAGTTAAAGTTCATTGTAATAAACATGAAGCTTTCAAAAAAGGTTGTCCAGTTTGTAGAGGTATGAATGCCTAGTGATGCAGCTAAAAAATATTTAAAAAATAGACCTGACAAACATAAAAGATTTGATGAACTTATGAATGAAATGGGAGTAGATATGTCATTTGATTCTAGAGTAAGTGAGGTTCTAAGACAATTAAGAGAAGAGGATATGGGTCCAAAGTCAATTCCAGGTAATTCTACAGGTGGTGAAATAGAAATTAAAAAAGGAAAAGATTACATTAAAGACCTTCTCTAAATGTTTAAATTTCTATCTGACCGAGAAAAATTAATATTCCTATCAGGTATATTTGAGGGTGAAGGTTGTTTTGGTTATTTTAAAAACGGTAAAAAATCAAAAAGAATAGAAATACAATTACAAATGACTGATCCAGATGTGGTCAATAAATTCTATAATTACTTTAAAAAAGGCCATGTTTCTAAGAAAGAATACACTAATCATTATAAGACAATTTATCGGTGGAAGGTTACAGGGCTAGAGGCTTTAAAAATTCTACATAAAATGTTACCTTATTTTTGTAAAAGGAGAAAAGAAAATTATTATGGCATGGTTCAATCTATTAGGGATGGCAGTAAAGACGGGAGCGCATATATACTCGAACCGTCAAAAAACAAAACAAGCAATGTCGGATGCACAACTAATGCATGCACAGAAGATGGCAGCAGGGGAGGAAGCTTACCAGGGCAAATTGTTAGAAGCTAGGCAATCAGATTATAAGGACGAATTTATTTTAATAATTTTGTCCGCGCCTGTGTTGGTGCTTGCTTGGGCAGTCCTGAGTGAAGATCCTACCGCGATGGACAAAGTAAAATTATTCTTCGAGTATTTCTCGCAGCTTCCGAGCTGGTTCACAAATCTCTGGATCCTTGTCGTGGCGAGCGTTTATGGGATAAAGGGCACTCAAATCTTCAAGGGCAAGAAGTAGTTGATTTTAAAAAAACATTAGTTATAAACACTTCATGATAAGTGGAGATAGTTTAGAATATGAATTACTTGAAAGATGGTCTAAAGGATTTGATTGCCAAGGTTACAAATCATGTGAGATCGGAGTTTGTGAAGGATATGGGTCTAAAGTTATTATGGACAACGTCATCAATAATTATATTCATGTGGGTGTTGATCCTTACGGTGATTTAGAATATCAACATTTTGACGAACAAAAAAATTATCAATGGGAAGGGTATGAACCAGGAGTTGCTCCTACATATCCTGATACCATGCGTGATACACTCTTAAAAGATTTATACCCTTATCGTAATCAAGGTAAATTTACTTTGTGTAATATGACTGATGTAGATTTTATGAATATATCAAAACACAAAGATTCTAAGTTTGCTTTTGTTCATTTTGATGGACCCCATATGACCAAAGATGTCATTACAGAAGCTGTTTGGTTTGCAGACAGATGTGCACCAACTTCAAGGTTTGTATTTGATGATTATCCTATGTATGATATGAATTTAGTTGCTAATATACTTAAATATTATGGATTTAAAGGACTTGAAAAAGGTAAAAATAAAGTTTGTTTAGAAAAAAATGAATCTTGATTTAGACACTCTTCAAACAATAAGACATTACATCAAAAAAGAAATTGAAAAGACAAAAGAGGATTTGGTGTACCATGTAGACACAATCGACAAGTTATCGTATTCTAGAGGGAAACTCAGCGGTTTAGAAACGCTGCTACAGGATCTAAAAGACCTGCAGAGAAACGAGGAGAATGTCGATGACGATAGTAACACCTGACACTGATTTAGTTGGTGTCAAAAATAATGGTGAGGCTGCACCAGAATCAAAGGAACAAGCCATACCCACAGATCCAGAGGGTATCAAAAGATATCTTGAACTAATACCAAAACCAGTTGGATACAGACTTTTAGTTAGACCTTACGCAGGACCTAAAAAAACTAAAGGTGGTATTATTCTTACAGAACAATCAAGTGAAACAATTCAAATGACTACCGTTGTTGGTTTAGTCGTTGAAATGGGAGATCTTTGTTATGCTGATAAAGAAAAATTTTCAACAGGTCCATGGTGCAAGAAGGGTCAATTCGTAATCTACGGTAGATACGCAGGTTCGAGATTTAAAACAAAATATGGTGAACATCGTATTTTGAACGATGATGAAATCATCGCAACAATAAATAAACCAGAAGATATTCTGCATTTATATTAAGGAGGACACATCATGGCTGATGCAAAAAACACTGAAATAGAACTCGATCTTGATGATGTAAAAGAAACAGATGTTAAGGTAGAGGAAACTAAAGAAGAAGAATCTAAAGAACCAAATTTAAATGTTGGTGAAGTAGATTTAGGTTATACTGACCACGACAAAGAACAAAAGGAAGAAAACGTTCAAGTTGAAGAAGTAGAAGAACAACCAGCAGAAGATAAAACTTTTGAAAACGAAAGAGAAACTAAATTAGACAAGAGAGAAGATCCAGATGATCTTACTCAAGTTTCTGAATCCGTAAAAAAAAGAATTGATAAACTTACAAGAAAATTTAGAGAAGCTGAAAGAAGAGAAAAGGCTGCTTTAGATTTTGCTAAAGGTTTACAAAAAAAATATGACGATTCAGAAAGCAAATATGATTCTGCTGACGAAAAATACTTAAAAGAATTTGACGCTAGAGTCGATTCTCAAAGAGAACAAGTTAAAGTTAAGCTTAAAGAAGCCATAGAGGCAAATGATGCTGAAGCAATTATGCAAGCTAATGACGAGCTTACAAAACTTACTGTTGAGAAAGAAAAAGCTAGAATTAAAATGGCTGATAGAGAAGCCAGATTAAAGAAGCTTGAAGAGCAAAAGACAAGTGTCAAAGAAGAGCCAAAATACTCAGAACGAGACGTTATTTCTAATGAGCCTAGTTCTAGGGCTAAAGATTGGGCGTCTAAAAATACATGGTTTGGTAACGATAAAATCATGACAAACGCAGCAATGACTGTACACGAAGATCTAGTGGGTATGGGTGTTGATGTTGAAAGTGATGAGTATTATAATGAGATAGATAAACGAATGGTGGAAAATTTTCCTCATCGTTTTCAATCAGAGCAACGTAAACCCGTCCAAAAAGTTGCTAGTGCTGGAAGAACACAGCAGGGACGCAAGTCTGTGAGACTCACCAAATCACAGGTGGCTATTGCCAAAAAATTAGGGGTGCCACTAGAAGAATACGCTAAATACGTGAAGGAGGTATAGTATGAGCGATAATAAAAATAGAACTTCACGCGCATCTATGGAGAAAAAAGATTTAAGAAGTAAACCATGGACGCCACCATCATCTCTGGATGCACCACCTGCGCCAGACGGTTTTGTTCACAGATGGATAAGAACCGAGAGTATGGGTTTCCAAGATACGGCTAACGTATCTAAGAAAATGAGAGAAGGTTGGGAATTTGTGAGAGCCGAAGAAATAAAAAATGCTTTAGGTGATCATTCTTATCCAATTGTTTCTGACGGAACTTACGCAGGTTTGATCGGGGTTGCTGGCCTTGTGTTGGGGAGGATACCTGAAGAAATCGCAAGGAGCCGTGCTGAGTATTTTAAACAAATTACTCAAGACAGAGTAGACGCGGTAGACAACGATGTCATGAAGGAACAACGACCGGAGATGCCTATGAATATTAATAGACAATCTCGCGTAACTTTTGGTGGTGGAAACAAATCCTAATTATTTGGGAATATTCACT
>Ga0209645_1001546_pt1 | contig 11431 bp, 15 predicted proteins | sample ETNvirenome_6_30_FD_184070 | JGI IMG/M metagenome (GOLD analysis project Ga0209645, IMG submission 184070) | Marine viral communities from the Pacific Ocean - ETNP_6_30 (SPAdes) (version 2) | ecosystem: Environmental > Aquatic > Marine > Oceanic | place: Pacific Ocean | collected 2013-06-19
ATGTCTAGTTTGCCCATCTGTGGCATACCAAACGTACCATTCATTTCCGCTTGTGGTTTGTGGAAAGACCCTTGCAGGATCACAGATCTGTCTTCTGCCATTGAATCGATGACTGTCTCTTTGTCGTCGCCAGTGATTTTAACAAGATCCAAGAATCCCAGTCCATGCGTATGTTTAACGATGTCTTTTAAGATGTCTATCATAATGTTTTTATTGTATAGTATATTTAGATCTTAGTCTAGTACTATTTCACTTTTTTCATATAGCACGGTATTTTGTTTACCAGGCTTGCGAAATATTACAAAATTTGCTCCAAGCATGAATTGATTCATTTCCACTATTTCAAATCCTGCAGTCATGAGCATTTCTTTCATACCTGATTTCGTATTATAATTCCAATAACCTCTTTGGGCATATGACAGATCTGGTTCTGTTTGACAGTCTGCGTATTGTATAAACGCATAGCCACCGTCTATTAAAACTCTCTTGATGTCTTGCAAATACTCCTCAATGTGTGGTTTGGTTAAGAACACAAAGGTGTCCCAACTAAAAACAAAATTACAACTATTAGTAGGTATGTCATCACATCTGGTTCGATCTGTGAGATAGAACTTCAAATTCTTTTGAGCCCTATTAGGAAATTTTTTTCTAATGCTCTTTTCCACCCATGTATTGACATCCACGAAGTAGTTCAAATGCCATGCTGTAAATTCCCTTGAAAACATTCCTGTGCCAGGGCCTATCTCTAAACTATTGTAATGTCCACTGGTTGTGGCAAACTGGTAGATCTTTGTCTGTATCAACCTAAATAACCATGGACTTACAACTGGTTTGATTCTTTTAGCGTCAATGTCCTTCGTGAACCACTCTGGCGTTTTATCAAGCCTGTCTATCACAGCCTCATTGTTTGCATCTACAGCCGTTTCAATATCTTTAAGTATTTTTAGATTTGTATCTATTAACTGTTGTAAATCTGATTCCTTTGCCTTCTCAAGTTTTTCTATTAATAACTTAATTTCTTCAATACTTAACATCGTTGAATTTCTTCTGATTTTCTTCTTTTTGGATCTCCTGATCTAGCAACAACTCCTCCCACGGTGTCCTTATTCCATAATCTGCTGATGCTTTGTAAAGGTGTTCCGGACAAATACTGTAAAATATTTTAGCAGGATCCTTCCCTAATTCATAGGCTTCGGCGATTATGCTTCTAATTTTGTCTTTCTGCTTAACTCCTATGTCAAATTTGGAATCCACGTGCCGTTCATAATTCCAATCATGTGATTTTAAACTTTCGATGTAAATTTCTTTCAAACTCATATTTGTATTTAAAAGTCAAATAGTTTATTAAATGTATTTGTGGTCTCCGTGCTTTGGACGTCCCAGCCCAGCACACCTATGAGGTTGTCAATCTTTTGATCAAGAATTGTGCTTTCCATAGCGTCACCATCGAATGGCAGTTCTTTGAACCATTCCGGAATACGCATTTCGTCTACAGGATATGCTATACTTGTATAGCCCAGTGGATTGTTTTTCAATTTACATACGATAACTTTGGCACCGTCTGTGATAGGCAATGAATATTTGTCTCCATACATTTCTCTGCATCTATTCCAATTCATGCTGGCCCTTACGTGTCCCGGCATGTTTGCTTTGCCTTTTGCTTCTTCGGCCGCTGTATATTTGGTCATGTTGTTTGCTCTCTTGGGAGATCCTTTTTCCCATCCTGGTCGTGCTTTGAATTCAGCTCTGAATTCGCTTATTTTTTCTAGTACTTCTGTTTCGCTTTTACCTGTCAATACCATATACAACAGATCACTCAAGAAGTCCTGTACGAAAACAGGAGTGTCAGACCTTTTTAAATCAAGTCCCATCGCTTTCATTTTTCCTTCTTTTCCTGCCGTGTCTGTCCTCTCACCTTCTTTGTCATAGTAGAGCAGTGCATATCTTTTCTTTGTGATAAACAAGCCTTTTGATCCCACGAGCTCTCTACCCGCGGCAATAACTTCACCTCTGGTACTTGGACAATGAAATGCTTTTGTCATAAATGTTTTGAATGATCCATTGACCTCATCAGATATTTTATCATACAAGGCTACAACAGAGTCTTTTGTCCATGGTATGACACCTTGCTCTATCTCTTTTTTAAGAGTATTATATGCGGAAAAGTAAACAGAGTCAGTGTCTCCATATACCACGCTTTCTCCTCTGTGGTCGTATTTGCCAGCAACAATCTCATTGACCTTACTTGCCATGTGCTTTGTAATGCATCTACCAGATAAAGTCACCGATTGTCCAATCCTGATGTCAAAGAATCTGCACCCTGGATTAAGTATGGCACCGTATAAACTGTTTAAATTAATTTTTTTAACAAGTTGTCTTTTGTCCCAGTATTCTCTTTCTATTTCGTTATCCCCACACTCATGCATTTTACGTTGCATTTCCTGTCGTTCTGCATACCACCTTTTTAAAAGTCCTGGAATGATTGCTTCATACTCGTATGTGAATATCGTGCCGTTAGCACTCAACATCCATTTGTTGTTTCCCTCGAAAACTATATCGTAAAGTTGTGCCGCACTCATACGCACACTGGTTTTGTCCTCCCAGTCCACAATAATTTCAGTTCCTTTTTCTTTATTCATAACTGCCTGATACTCCCAACTACCAAACTGGCTATCCCATGCCGCCGCAAATGACTTCTTCGCATGTTTGGCTCTATTGATCTCCGCTGATGTTATTACGGGTCTGATCTGACCAACTATTGTTTCAGGTCCCATGTTTAATGCTCTAATCACACTTGGATACAGAGAGTTGATGTCGATCGAACCAACCCAATCATGTATGCCTTTAATAGGAGTTGCCACATAGGCACCCGCCGCCGGTTGATTCTCTTCACCATCTTTCTTATAGCGTCTGCCCGGAACAATCATACCACGCCTGTGTGCTTCATTGACAATGGCCTGTTCGGTTACAGCAACCGCACCCATTGTTGTTTGCAGTAACACAGTGTTTTGGTGTGCAATCTCATTGGCAAGTTCTATAAATTTCAATTTCTTTTCAAGTTTGGCCAGCAGTGCAGTATCTTGTCTATTGTATTCTATGAACAGTCCAAAGTCATTTTTGTATAGATTGTCCAATGACCCTTCGTAAATTGTTTTCTTCTCACCTAGTTCGTGTTCACCTATAGCATCAAGCCTGAAACTGTGTCGTTCTTCATATGTGTACTTCCTGTATAGTTCTAGCAGATCAAGATGCACCCTGCCTACAAGGTCAAAACTCAATTGCTCTCTGCCATATTTTTCGAACACTCTTCTCTTTGGTTTTTCTCCCCAGAAACAAAGTCGCCTTGTGTCATCACCACTCAGCACTTTCTGTATCCTGCCCACAGTGTATGGTATATCATATCCCTCACTGTTCCAGCCTGACAGTATGTCTGCGTCCTCGACCAGTTGTAGAAATGCATCAAGCATGTCCTTTTCTTTCTCGAACAACATGGTATTTTCAAATCTTTTTGTGAGCTCTTGTGCGTCCTTCATACTGATTGTTTTAGGAGGCACCGCCAGTGTCACCAGTTGATCCGTCCAGCTCATGTAACAACTTATGGCAGTTATGGGCATGAACGGGTCATCTGTTGTTGAATAACCTCGATCCGGATCGAAGTCAACCTCGATATCAAAAAACATTGTGTTCAACTTTGGTGTCTCTTTGCCTAGATAGTTTTCTTCTAAGCATCTGAACACAGGATTGATATCTTGTTCATAAAGTTGCTTGTTGGACCTAATCCTCTGCTCCTTAATGAATTCTTTATTTGTTTGACAAATTACTCTCTGTAGAGGTTCACCGGTCATCGACCTATGTTTACCCCTTGCGTCTGGATAATAGAAAACATACCTTGCATCATACTCGACAAAGACACGACCTTTCTTTGGATCACGTTCTACAACGTATATCTTATCTTCATCTTTTTTGTAAAGTGCGTCAATGTAACTCATAAAAATACTCTAAAATTTCCTATCACATTCATTATAGTAAACCATGACGCCAATACGCAAGTCCAAATTATTCTCCTACGGAATGCGGCCACGGCAAGTGTGCTTGAGCCCATTAGATACAATGGAAATATCCATTTCATATCTGGTTCGGGTGAGGTAAAGGTTAGTAGATAGGATCCTGCTATTGTTACCGCTACCGAAAACACTTCAAGGTAAAAAGCAAGTTTGTCTGTTTTGTAACTTGTTACCCAAAATTCTTTGAGTAATTGAAACATTAAAGTTTACCGGCTGTGTTCAGTATACTTTCTAACGTGTCCATCTCGTCAGCGATGTTTTGGTAGTTGCCTTTGTGTGCAACTGATATCGCTTTATTGATCAGTGCTGGTTTCAATTCTAATTCTTCTGCTATTGCTTTTACTGTATCCTTTAATCCACCTTTTAAATCTTCTACTTCACCTAGTACCTGTGATCCTTGTGATATGATCTGGATTAATTTCTGCTTTTCTGCATCGTTAAAGTTTCTTACTGCCATTTGTTTCTCCTGTTGTTATACAGCAATTATATAACAGATGTTTAAGAATTGCAAATTATTTTTTCTTTTTGTTTCTGACGTTTATTGCTTTACCACGTCTTTCTGGATTCTTGTCTTTTCTTCTCTTTCTTCTCACAGCGGCCGCTATCGCTTTCTTACCACCTGATGCACGTAACGATGCCGCTCTGGCTTTGGACAGGCATTTTGGTTTGCCTTCTCCTTTTTTACGTCCACCGCATTTTCCTATTCTCTCACCTTTGGTGTTGTATCTATCCCAACCGCCACCACCGGCTCCGCCTTTCTTGCCTTTTCCGAACCAAGCCCTTAGTCCTGAATGATGTGATTCGTTCACATTGTCGTGCACCGCACAGGTCTTTAAGTCAAGGTAGTTTTGCCTTAGGAAGTCAAGTGCTTCATCTTTAACAGTAGATTCAAACATCTCCTCGCCAAATGCATCACTGACTATGTATTTTCCTTCACGTTTTACACAATTAGGTACACGCTTACCAAACATTGTCTTGAAACCTTTACGTTTGTAGCCTTTCCAACATCTAGTGCCTTCATCGACTAGTGCGTTGAGATCGTAGTTTGGATTGATGGCGCCATGTTTCATCTTAGCGACCATGTCCATCTGTACAGCAACCATGAAGTCATAGTCTGTCACATCGTTTGTTCTGTGTGTGTATATTTTTACAAGCACCTCATCATAGAACACTCCTAGGTCTGCATGATGGTCTAATTTTTCCTGAGGTTTTATTGTATTAATTAAAAATTCTATAACCTCAAAGTAGTCTTCAAACTTGTATCTCTTCTGTAAACTGTTATCTTTGTATTCCCAGTCCGGTAAGAACTTTTGTCGTAGTCTTTCTATATCCTCTTTAGGAAGATTGACGTAGTCTCTGTCTGGTGATTCGTTAAGTTCGTTTATTTTCATTTTTTGCTTTTGTTACCCCAGTTGGCCGCACCCTTTTTACGACACTGCACTAGAGCACCAGAGGCATAGGCTGATGGCCAAACTTTATATCTTGCTTTTACTTTGTGATAGCAGGCGTCCTTCTTCTCTGCAAATATTTCAAATTCTGCTTCTGTGATTCCTTCTACTTCTTTGATTTTCATACTACCACTTTCTACAAGACCAATATCTTGCTTTTGTCTTTGGTCCTGGATTTGCACAGTTGTGTCTTGCCCTAAAACTCTTTCTTGCTTTAGGATTAGACTTTCTAATTTTCATTGTCTTCTGTCCGGCTTTTCTTGCTGAACTTCCGCCATGTCCAAAGTTAACTTTTTTAACATTTCCGGATTTTGGATCCTTTACGTACACTTTGAATTTTTTAACATCACCTCTCATTGGTTTGTTAAGTGGTACCTTACGTCCTCTGTATTCTGCGTCAAACAATTCGTTTTCATCTTCTGGGAATCCAAGTTCACCGAATGCTTCATAGAATGCATCGTCGTCTTCGAAAGTCATTTCATCCTCTTCTGGGAATGGTTTGTATGATTCTTCTTCTGGGAATGATCCTTTTATTTCTTGTGCAACATCATCTTCCACCTGCCCAAGTGCTGTCAAGGCCGAAGTTTTTGCGTCATCATTTATTGCCAACTCTGCTATCCTGTCTTTCATGGAACTGATGTCCACTAATAATTTTCTAATATCTATGTCTGTGTTATCACGTTTTTCCTGCACCGCGTCATCCATCTTCACTGGAGTTCCATAGTCTGGTCCTTGTCCTGCTATGTCAAACAGACGTCCCATCCATGGTTTGTTATCTAACTGTGCTAACCACGGATACTTCTGGAACCATCGCTTGTCGTCTTCCGTATCGCCTTTGAAAGTCAATCCATGTGATTTCATTATCTCTTCCGAACTGTCAGTCATCTGTGAGTATGCGTAGTCCATGATAACTTTGGCTTTGTCTTTGCCAAACTTTTTAATTAATGCATCTTCTATTCTTGTATCGTCTGCGTCTTCCTGCACCGGCACGTTCACACCGTCGATCCTGTTTAATATGTTTCTAATTTCTATCATTGATTCTGCTATCGGTGAGTTGCCCATCTGCATCTGTGTCCTGTCTTTTGTGAATTGTGTTGTCTTTGCTAATCCCCTGCTACCTGCACTTGCCGGCGACTGTATCTGTTTGCCAGAATCTACATGTCCTTGGTCAGTCATGCTGACTTTGTCATCTATGTATTTGCCGTAGTTGTAAGGTATCGAGCTCATTTGCAGTATTTATTTCCACAACACCATCTTGAAACGTTCTTTATCAATGCCAAAAAACCGTGTTTTCCACTCGCTCTGTTCAAAAAAGCCCAGTTTATGCCATTCATCCTTACGTTCCAGCATGGTCTTTGCCCGTTCATCCCAGTCCTGGTTCAGCAGGAATTCTTCCATCTTTTCCTTCTTGTCTGCTATCTCTTGGTATTCAAATCCATCGTATTCCCAGTGTAGCAGTTCGAACACGTTGCCATCCCTGTCACAGTAGTCTATGCTGAAGTCCAGTCCCCATTTTGGTCTCATGGCTATCAGTTTCTGGAAGTGTGGCCTGTAGTCTGCCCACGTGGACAGTTGTCGTAGTGCGTCTCCGGTGTAGCCTTTTCTCTCGAACATGTAGGCATGGTTGATGTGTGGGCCTGAGTCCGGTGAGTCATCTGTGAACCATGGCTGACGCAGTGTGATGTGTTCGGAGTTCCTGTGTTTGGTGGTTGTTGCACCATTTGCCACCGCGTACAGTTGTTCTAGTTTTGTTAGATCATAACCATTTTGGTCAAACATCTCTACCACTTCTTTGGGTGGACATGCGAATATGCTTTTGATACGTTCATGCCAATGAGCATTTGTGTCAAATTTGTTATCTGTCAAGTGCAACTGCATACACTTATTTACGATTACCCGAATGTTGTCCAGTTCCAAGGATCCTTGAATTTATCCTCTTCTGATTTATAGGGCTGAGATAAGCATCGTATAAACACACCGATCAAAACACCTAATAGGAACCATGTCAACATAGTAACTATAGTTATCTGCTAGTATTATTTTTCTGTTGGATCTAAGTCGTTTGTGAACTTGTCTTCGGCTGGTGCTTCCAATTCAACATCTTCGCCCATCTCATCGTCATCGTCGAATTCTTTGTCAAGCATTGGAACTTCACCGGCGTCATCCTTCTCGTCGGACTTGTCTTCTGCTTCTTTGTCGTCTTCTTTTTCTTTTGCGTGTGGCTCAGATGTGTTCCTGTCAGTTTGTACACCGTCCACTACTTTTTCGTCAACCTGTTCTTCTTCTGCTGGTGCTTCTGCCTTTTCAGCGTCGGCTATGATCTCAGTAGTTTCTGGAGTCTTGATAAGAATGCTTGATGATTCTTCATTGTAAACTGCCTCATTGTCTGATATTGTGTTGTAAAGTTCCACAAGTTGAGTATCTTCCGCGTTTTTGACATACTCTGCGATATCTTTTGTGATAACTTCTCTGAATGATTTTGAGTCATAAGTCTGTTCTTCTTTTTGCTCAGTTTTAAGTTCCGCCAACTGTGCTTCTAGTTCAGCGATTTTTTCTAGTCTGTTTACTTCTTCGTTTACTTCTTTTTTAATTGTGGTTGCAATCGAATCATCAGCGTCAGACTCTTTGATTGCTTTTGTTATGACTGATTCTGATTTTGGCTCTTCCGTGATCGACTCAACTAATTTTTCTGCTTTTGCTGATACTTTTACAGGCTCAACGTATTCTTTTATTCCTGCCAGTTTTGCGATGTCAGCCAATGAGATATCTTTGTCATCTAACACTTTTGGTGCTTTGCCCGCCGCTTCCATAAGTTGTGCTCTTTCTTCTTCTGGAGTGACATTGTTCATAGCATTCAAACGAGCTACTAGGTCTCTGAAACTTGAATCTGCGGATTTGTTTTTTGCCATATGAGTATTTATATTTGTTCTAGTTTTATTTAAGTTGTTGATTTAATTGTACTTGAAGTCTTGATTCGTATGCCAACCCTTCGGTCTGTATAAATTTGGCATATTTTTCCTGCATCGCCTTAACAAAATTTAAGTCTTTGCCGCTATCTAACCTTACCTTGACTGCGGATATGTCATTTTTGATGTTTTTAGCCAATTCATCATTGCCGGCGTCCATGGCCATTTCGTACGCTGTGTTCATGGCCTTGACAGCAGGCACGGTATTGTCTATTGCATTCTGTATTGATCCCATTCCTGCAACTGCCCCAACAATCACACCGGCCGCCGCTAAATTTCTTGCCCAATCTTTCAGGCCTTCTTCTAGATCCTCAGCATCTTTTAGATGCTTATCTTTAATTTTTCCAATCTCTTGGTGTGAGGCACCTTTGCCTGCCGCACTCTGTATGGCCTTCATGCCCGCCTTACCGTATTTTTTTACGCCTGCTCTGTACAGGATGCCGCTTTCGTCTGTTTTTTTTCTTGTCTCTTTGGCAATCTCTTTTTCAACTTCGTTCACCCTCTTGGCAAGTATCCTCATCATGCCTGGTTTTGTGTCGATGTCATCTAGTTTTGTTTCTTTAGATAGAATCTCGTCGATGTTTTTCTGTACCACCTGAGCGTGTTTCTGCATCAGAGACGCATCTAATTCTTCTCTGTATGGATTCAACTTTTGATATTCCTCATAGTTGTACACACCCTGTAGGTAGTCTGCGGCCTTGTTGAGTTTGCTCTGCACCCAGCCCTCAAGGTCATCACCCGGCTTGATCATGTCCATCAGTGCAATCGCATACTTGGCAGTGTGGTACAATGTGCTTTTGCTCATGTGTCCTTCGCCTGCGTCTTCCTTCACGCCATACATGGTGCCTGTGCCCTTTGGCATCTTTTTCATCTCTGACATGCCACCGTCATCGTATAGTCCGGCCTTTTCGCCCTCTGTGTAGTTGTAAACTTTCTTCACGTAGTCGCCTGCTAGGTCGATCTTCTTTGCCACCCATGACTCCATCTCCGCGGCATCGTCGATCATGTTGTGCAGTTTGATAGCGTGTTTGCCAATCCTCATCAACTGGTTCAAGGCCATTGATGCCTCATATGTGTCAGGCTTCACTGGTTGGTGTTGAAACTCTTTGATCTTCATCTTAGTTGAATCCCACGTGTGTGATTTCTGGATGTTCTTTTTTGAATCTCTTTGCTTCTTGGTCATACACTTCTACTTCGTCGTAGTATGGACTGTCCTTGTCACTGACATTCATCCTGAGGTACTTGTCAGTGGCCTTTAAGAAATCATCTATCGGTGTTGAGTCTGTGTTCTCGAAATCTGGATCCAGTCCTATCCTTGACAGCAACATCCTTGCGTTTGCGTTTGATCTGTGTGGTGTCTTAAATTCCATGTCATCCGGATACGTCATTCTTTTTCCTGATGGGTCTTTTGGATCTCTGTAATAGCCGTAAAAACTTGCGCCTTCTGTGATTTCGTATATCTTCATATCAATATTTATGCGGCCTCTTCTTTGTATCTACTCTGCCTACACACCTCTATTTGGTGCTCTCTGCCGTCATAATCTTTCTCTGTTCTATATAGAATACCTTCGTGTGCGTCATATCCGCAGTTGAGACATTTAACTATCCATTCTTTTTTTAACAAAAGGGGTTCCATTATCTCTTGACCAGTGGACCACCCATGAGATTTACTCCGGGCAGGTTGTGTGCGCCTTTGGCAGTTCCATCTGGATTTTTTGGTTGCACTATTTTTGGTAATCTTGGGGCTCTGGTTCCTGACTTCCCAGGTGAACCTGAGTAGGCTTTGGAGAACCTATCTTTGCCTATCGCGATATGTGGTGAAGTCACTGTGGCTATGTTGCCTGCACTTGTGGCACCAGCAGTGGCCTGCTCTTTGATCTGGCGTGATATGATCTCAAAGATTTTCATTGTAAAGGTATTTATCGAACATATTCTGGTGAACCATGCTAAAGAATTTCTGTGATATGTAGAAACCAGGTCTTTGTGCCACTATTTTCTCATTTTGCAATTTTAAAATTTCCGCATCTTTTGGATCAAACAACACCGTGCCTGATTTTTTTGTTAATAAATTCATGGTTAACTTCCCACTGCCGCCAAACTGCCAAGTGTCAAGCGGTTTCCCGTTCCAAAAAATGTCATGTGCAAATGGATAACCTTCGATTTTCTTAGCGAACATATTTTTACCCAAGACACCGTTGCTGACAACACCTTGTACCATATAGTACCTTTTTTCATTTGCTATCTTGAAATTGTTATCCTCTATACCCTCTGGATCAAAATATCTGTCACTGTCAAATGCATCATCAATAATATCTTCATTGAAATCTTTCCTTACTTTATAACCCTCATGGTAAAAAAATTTAAGATATTTTAAAGGAAGCAGAAACGCCCTGAAATCTAGCAGGGTTGATTTTGTCATGAATCCGTTGGTGTAATTGCTGTCAGAATTTGCTATATCGATTACAAGTTGTTTTTTATGTTTTAAGTGTGCTTCATCGATGACATACAAGTTAAATTTTTTTGGAAAAGTGCCCCACATTTTGATAGACAATTTTTCCCATGGTTTTGCATGATTCATCCAGTCCGTAAATGGTGCCTTGTAGACCCATGGATCGAGATCCTGCATCCACTCTTTATCATGCTCAGGGTAATCACTGACAGTGAATTCGTCTACAAACCTGTTGTCTATGCTTACTCTTACTATGGGATCTTTTTTATATTTTTGTGTGACTGCAAATCCTATGCCTAACAAGTACTTCATATAGAAGTAATTATTTCTTCTTTTTACGTCCTGACTTCATGTTGGCACACCAGTGGTACATTTTAGCACGTTCACCTGATGCCTTTTTTGCCTTACTCCTTAACGATGTCACAGATCCTTTGCAACTTGCACCTGCACGTTTTACACGTCCTGGTCTGCTTTTGCCTTTAACTTTTTTGTCTGCAAAATTTT
>Ga0209645_1001548_pt1 | contig 11404 bp, 15 predicted proteins | sample ETNvirenome_6_30_FD_184070 | JGI IMG/M metagenome (GOLD analysis project Ga0209645, IMG submission 184070) | Marine viral communities from the Pacific Ocean - ETNP_6_30 (SPAdes) (version 2) | ecosystem: Environmental > Aquatic > Marine > Oceanic | place: Pacific Ocean | collected 2013-06-19
TGCGAAGCAGTAACTGTTAAAGCAAATGGACAATCTGTTAATTGTGAATTAATAGATGTAGATCAAACCGTAGTAGGTAAAGTTAAATGGAAAACAGATCCATTTATGTCAGGAGAATTAGGTATTAATCATACTGGAGCATTAACTAAAATGTTATCTGCAGTTGGTGAAAAAATTGATATCGAAGTTAATGATGCTCAAGGCAAAAATTATGCAATGAAAATAAAAGAAGGAAGTACAACAATGACTTTCATGTTAGCAGATACGTCTGTTATACCTGCAGTTCCAACTATTAATGCAGAACCAGAGTATGAGGTTACAATTGATATTGATGATGAATTTGTCAATAAATTTATAAAAGCAAAAAATGCACTGCCAGATGCAAAGAATTTTGCAGTTCAAGTTCAAAATGGTAAAATTAAATTTATCATTAACTATACAACTATTAATTCTGATAATGTTACATTTGAAATAGACGGCGGATCAACTGATTTAGATGCAATTTGTTTTTCAGCTGATAAATTGAAAGAAGTATTAACTGCTAATAAAGGTGATAAAGGTGTTATGCACGTTTCATCAAATGGATTAGCAAGAATAGACTTTACAGGTACAGATTTTGATTCAAATTATTGGTTAGTTCAATTACAAAATTAATTATGGAAGTTCGAGTAATAAATAAATCAAATAATGATCTTCCTAGTTATGAAACTATAGGTAGTGCAGGGTGTGATGTTAGATCAACTCACGATGCGACTATTAATCCTGGTCAAAAATTATTGATCAAAACAGGATTATATGTTGAAATACCAATTGGTTATGAAATACAAGTAAGACCAAGAAGTGGATTAGCATTTAGTAAAGGATTAACTGTATTAAATTCACCTGGAACTATTGATGCAGATTATAGAGGCGAAATAGGAGTGATTATAATTAATCATGGCTATGAACAAGTTTTTCTCGAAAAAGGCGAACGAATAGGACAATTAGTATTAAATAAAGTTGAACAAATAGAATGGAATCCAGTATTAGCATTAGCTGACACTACAAGAGGTTCTGGTGGATTTGGATCAACAGGAAAAAATTAAAATATGTTTGGAGTAACAGAAAATACACTTTGGGTAGAATCATTTAGGCCCAGTACATTAGATGGCTATATTGGTAATGAACATATTATTGATAAAGTTAAAATTTTTATTGAAAACGGAGATGTTCCGCATCTATTATTTTATGGACAAGCAGGCACTGGTAAAACTACATTAGCAAAAATTATTGCAAATAATGTAGATGCAGATCTAATGTATATAAATGCATCCGATGAAAACTCAGTAGATGCCGTAAGAGATAAAATAAAAAGATATGCATCTACAGTAGGATTTAAAAGATGGAAGATTGTTATATTAGATGAAGCAGACTATTTAACACCGAATGCACAAGCAGCATTAAGAAACTTAATGGAGACATATAGTAAAACTACAAGATTTATATTAACATGTAATTATGTTGAAAAAATTATAGATCCAATACAATCAAGATGTCAAACATTTGGTATAACTCCTCCTAGCAAAAAAGATGTAGCTCAAAGATTAGTTACGGTGTTAGAAGAAAAACAAGTTGAATATGATATTAAAGACGTAGCAGCTATTATCAATTCTTCATATCCAGATATACGTAGAGCTATTAACGGAGCACAGAGCCATGTAGTTAAAGGTAAATTAACATTAGATAAAAATAGTGTTGTACAAGCTAATTATATGACTAAATTACTTGAATTATTAAAAAATGTAAAAGATAAAAAAGAAACTTTTAAACAAATCCGACAAATTATTGCAGATTCAAAAGTAAAAGATTTTACACCATTATATACATTTTTATATGATAATTTAGATGAATTTGCTGTTGGAAGTATAGCATCTTGTATATTAATCATAGCAGAAGCTCAATATACAGATTCTCATGTTGTTGATAAAGAAATTAATATAATGTCAATGTTTGTTAAACTAATGAATGAATTATAATGAATACACAACCAAATATCAAAGCATCTGATTTAAAACCAATGACTTGCACCGAATGTGGAGGAATGTATTTTAGGCAAGTAATGGCCATTAATAAAGTATCTAGATTTTTAACAGGACAAGACAAAGACACAGTTTATCCAGTTCCTGTATTTAGATGTGATGATTGTGGTTACGTTCCAGAAGAATTTCAACCAGAAGTAAAATAATGGGAGCTCCGTATATAAAAGGACCAGTTGTTTTAGTTTTTAAAACATCTAACAGATCAAATGCAAAAACTAAAATAAAAATATATAAAAATAAAAATGTTGATCATGTTAACGAGAAAAAACTTCCTGGTGTTCCAGAAAATGCTGTTTTTTTAGAATTAGCAGTTGGAGAACATTTTGTAGAAAAATATAAACAAAAATATAAATTATGACAAAGAAACCTGCAACTATCTTCGACTTTATCAATGGTATGACTCATGAAAAGAAAGAATGGTCTAAATATACAGAAACAGATCATAAAAAATTCTCTCCGTTCATAGTAAATAGATGGTTATCAATGAGAATGGAACTAATTGAAATAATCAATCAGTTACAGAAATACACAATAGGGTTACTATCACCTAGAGATACTTATCGTCTCTATCACGGCCTTCTACCTGCCCAGAGAACCTTTGCTAAGTACATAAAAGGAAAAAAGGAAGATAAGTATGACAAACAATTAGTTTCTCAAATTGCAGACCACTATCTAGTAAGTCAATCAGAAGCCATTGATTATATCGATCTAATGCCTAAAGATAGTTGCAGCTCTTTGTTATCTATGTATGGATATTCAGAAAAAGAAATTAAAAAAATACTGAAAGGCAAAAAATGACATATGAGTCGACAAATACAGAATCAATAAATACCCAATATCATTATGTTGGCAAATCTAGTTTATATAAATTTTGTGAAGAATGGAATTTGAATTCATATGAATTTGATATATTAAAAAGAATTGTTAGATGTAGAAAAAAAGGACAATTTCAAGAAGACTTACAAAAAACAAAAGATTTAATAGATATTTATCTTGCTGAATATTTGGATCAATCCGAATAATTTCTTATTATATAATAAAAACATTATGGCAAATAACGTATATACAGTTGTAAGTATAGAAGCTTCAAAAGAACTTATAAAAAATTTTGCAGATAAATTATTTACTCCAGAAGTAGAAGAAGCTGATTGGCAGAAAAAAAGCGATCTATTAGCTGATAATTTATATGGATTATTATACAAAGATTATCCTAAAGACAACTTAACGAGAGATTGGATGATTGAAAATGTAGGAGCTAAATGGTGTTTCGTTCATGATTGGATGGTTGATGATGATAATATAGATTTGACATTGGATTCAGCATGGTATCCGCCAGAAGAATTATTTCATGAAATAGCAGATTGGTTTACAAAGCGAGGAGAATTTGAAATGAAAGCTAAAAGTGAAGATGAAGCATATTTACATGTATCAGGAGGATATGCAAATCATAATGGATCTGAATTTATTTGTGAAGATGATAATCTTCCAGAATATCCAGACGAAGAAGATTACAAAGATCAATATGAATTTGATGAAGCAGTTGAAAAGTTTTATGATAAAATAGATGACATTAAAGAAGATTTAATTTTAGAATGTCAGCAAGATCTTATAGTATATCCATGAAATCCGGATACATAAATCCTATATATAAATTATCATTAAATGATGTATCAAAAGCTCCTGCTAAGATATCTTATTCACAATGGTCAATGTTTGAAAAATGTCCACATCAATGGAAGCTTTCTTATATTGACAAGTTAGCTCCATTTACATATAGTATAGCAACATGTTTTGGAACAGCATTTCATGAAACATTACAAGAATATTTAACAGTAATGTATACAGATTCTGTTAAAGCAGCAAATAATTTAGATCTCCATGATATGTTGTTAACTTGTATGAAGATGGAATATACAAAAGGAGTTAAAGCTAATAATGGTATACATTTTTCTACTCCTAATGAATTAGCAGAACATTTAGAAGATGGAATGGCCATTTTAGAATGGTTTAAAAAAAGACGAGCTCAATACTTTTCTACAAAGAATCAAGAATTAATTGGTATAGAAATTGAATTAGCAGTCCCAGCTTCAACTAATAATAAAAATGTATTTTGGTATGGATTCATTGATGTTGTAGTTAGAGATACTGTATTAAACAAAATAAAAGTTATAGATATAAAAACATCAACAAGAGGATGGAATAAATATCAAAAAGCAGACAAATTAAAAGCAGCACAATTAGTTGCATATAAAAAATATTTTTCAGATCAATTTGGAACCCCTATAGATAATATTGACATTGAGTTTTTTATAGTAAAAAGAAAACTATTAGAAGAATCAATGTTTCCACAAAAAAGGATTCAATTATTGAATCCAGCATCAGGATCTGTTACCAGAAAGAAAATACAACGAAGTATTGATTCATTTATAGAACATTGTTTCGATGCAGATGGTAATAAAAGAAAAGAACAAATGTATATAGCATTGGCAGGACGTGGAGCCAAAAATTGTAAATGGTGCCCATTTAAACAAGATTTTGAAAATTGTCCTAAAGAAAATAGGATTCGTGAATAATTTTTATTATAATAAAAAATAAAGGAAGAATATGAATGGATTATTATTAGATGCATTATATGCAAAATATCATGCAGAAAAAGCTGATGCCGTAGCAAGACTAAATATATATCTAACAAATTCTGTAGGTATAGGAGAACATCCACAACATACAGAAGAAATGGATAATATTGTAGAACAATTTGCAACTGCTCAAGATAAATTAGAGGCATTAAAAATGATGTTATCTCATGTTGGAACAGAAGGAAAAAATAAAAAAGAACTTTTAAATGATTAAAGTAGCTGTAGTTGGAAATAGGGAATGGCAAAACAAAAGAAAAGTACAGCAAATATTAACTGAATTAAAAGAAAAATTTAAAGAAGATTTAACAGTTGTTGGAGCAGGAGGGAATGAAGGCGCAAATTATATGGTTAGAAAGTATACGTTAGAGTTTGGATTAAAATATGAAGAATATAATCCGTCATATACTGGTCATAATCTTTATTCAGCACTTCCAGAAGGATATTACGGAAAACAATATCATTTTTCTCAACTATTACATCGAATGAGATTGTTGGCAGAAAATTGTGATTATTTAATTATTTTGAATAATGAGTCAAAGTTAAATCCACAACTACAAACAGCGTATAGCAAAATTAATAAATTAGAAAAACCAGTAGTGGTATTAGGATAAAGGAATTAAATGGAGTTACCTAAACTTACAAAAATTGATCCAGTAAGGAAAAAGAAGAAAAAAATACTGTTATTAGCAGACGATTTTAGATTGCCATCTGGAATTGGAACTATTTCAAAAGAAATTGTATTAAATACAGTACACCATTATGATTGGGTACAAATAGGAGCAGCAGTAAATCATCCAGATGCAGGGAAAGCTTTTGATTTATCTCAAGATGTTCGAAAAGAAACTGGAGTACAAGATGCAGATGTAAAAATTATTCCATTTAATGGATATGGAGATAGAAATGTTTTATTTGCTGTTTTAAACAATGAAAAACCAGATGCAATATTTCATTTTACAGATCCAAGATATTGGGAATGGTTATATCAATTAGAGCATGAAATTAAAACTACATACAAAATTCCAATTATATATTATTCTATTTGGGATGATTTACCATATCCTATGTGGAATGCCCCATTTTATGGAAGTTGTGATTTAATTATGGGTATTTCAAAGCAATCTGATAATATACATCGTGAAGTTTTAAAACAAAACATGTTTAATGTTTTTAATTATGATAAAGAAACTATTGAATCCAATGAGGAATTTGAATGGAATGAAGTTATAACTGGATATGTTCCTCACGGATTAAATGATACTATATTTAAACCGTTATCTGAAGAAGATGAGTTATATCAAAAATATTATAATGAAATTAAAGTAAAACAAAATGTTTCATTTGTAATATTTTGGAATAACAGAAATATAAGAAGAAAATTACCAGGAGATGTTATTCTAGCATTTAAACATTTTAGATCATTATTGCCAGATGACAAAAAAGATGATGTAGCATTGGTTATGCATACACAAATTGTAGATAATAATGGAACCGACTTAAGAGCAATTCATGAAAATGTAGCTCCAGAATGTAAAATATTATTTTCTGAAAATAAAGTAGGAGCCGCAGAATTAAATGCATTATATAATGTAGCTGATGTTACAATCAATATAGCTTCTAATGAAGGATGGGGACTAAGTAGTACAGAATCATTGTTAGCAGGTACTCCAATTATCAATAATGTAACTGGAGGATTACAAGATCAATTAAGATTTGAAAATGAAAAAGGTGAATGGATTACATTTGATTCTAAATTTTCAACAAATCATAATAAAACATATAAAAAGTATGGATCATGGGGGAAAGCTATTTGGCCTTCGAATAGATCACTCCAAGGATCGCCAATGACTCCATATATATTTGATGATCGTGTAAATTTTGAAGATGTTGCAGAAGGCATTATGGAATGGTATAATTGTCCAATCGAGGATAGAAAAAAATATGGCCAAGAAGGTCGTGAATTTTGTTTAACTCATGGATTAACTTCTAAACAAATGGCAAACAAAATGATAAAAATGATAGATCTTTTACTTGATCAGCCTAGAGAAAAAAGGCCAAGATATGTATTATATAAATCGACAACAAATAAATATAAAGAAATGGGTATAGTATGAGAAAATGTATAATTTCAAGTCCAGTAGCAACACAATCTGGTTACGGACATCACGCTCGTGAATTTATTAAACATGCTTTTAAATTTAAAAAAAATGAATGGGATATTAAATTACTATCAATGCCATGGGGGCATACACCATTTACATATCCAATTCCACATGAATGGGCAACTAGCATAATACCATTACCTTTAAAAGAACAACCTGATGTTTGGGTACAAATAACAGTCCCTAATGAATTTCAACCTGTTGGAAAATATAACATAGGCGTAACTGCAGGAACAGAAGGAGATATTGCACCACAAGAATGGATAGAATGTATAAATAAAATGCAATTAATTATTGTTCCTTCTGAATTTACAAAACAAGTATTTGTAAAAACTGCAGAAACTCATAAATTACAAATTACTACAACTATAAAAGTAGTTCCAGAATATTTTGATACAACTACATATAATAAGAATAATATATCAGCTGAAATAATAGAGATATCTTCGACTATACAAGAACAATTTTGCTTCTTGTTTGTAGGGCATTGGTTGCAAGGTAGTGTTGGCGAAGATAGAAAAAATATAACTGGAATGATTCATACATTTTATGAAACATTTAAAAATAAACCAAAACAGCCGGCTTTAATATTAAAAACCAGCGGAGCTACATATTCTATTGTCGATCGGTGGATGATTGATAAAAATATAGAACAGTTAAAAAAATTATATCCTAAAAATACAAAATTACCAAATATATACGTATTGCATGGAGATTTAACAGATAATGAAATGAATGCTTTATATAATCATCCAAAAGTAAAAGCAATGGTTTCTTTTACAAAAGGAGAAGGTTTTGGTCGACCATTATTAGAATTTACAAGTACTGGAAAACCAATATTGGCTCCTCATTATTCAGGTCCAGCAGATTTTTTACAAAAAGAATTTATAGTCAATTTACCAGGTGGATTAACAGATATACATCCATCAGCAAGAAATCAATTCTTAATTGAAGGAGCTAAATGGTTTACTGTAGATTATGGATATGCAAAAAAAGCTTTTAAAGAAGTTGTTAAACATTATAATAAGTTTTTATCATTATCTAGAAAACATATTAAATACTCAAATGATAATTTTTCAGAACAAGCAGTATCTAATATATATGAATCATTATTTAATGAAATAGAAAGCAAGATAGGAGGTATTCCTATACAGCAGCCATTAAATCTTCCACAACTAAATAAATTGGAATTACCAAAGTTAAAAACAGTATGAAAATAGGATATTTTATAACAGCTTGTAATGAATATGAAGAATTAGCAAAATTGTTAGTTCTTCTTCGAACTAATATAGAAGATACAGATTGTATTGGAATATTATTAGATGAAGAAAAATGTACTGATAAAGTAGAAAAATTATGTCATCAATTTTTAGTTCCAGATAACGATTCATTTAGGTTAATATATGGAAATTTAAACAATGACTTTGCTGCATTTAAAAATATAGGATATCATTTATTTGAAGATTGCGATTGGATTTTTAATATTGATGCAGACGAATTACCTTCATCATTACTTATACAAAATATAAAACAAATTATTAATTTAAATCCAGAAACAGAATTAATATATGTTCCAAGAATAAATACAGTTGAAGGATTAACACAAGAACATATAAATAAATGGAAATGGGTTGTAAATGAAGATGGATGGATAAATTGGCCTGATTATCAAGGTAGAATATATAAAAGATCTCCAATGATAGAATGGAAGGGAAATGTACATGAAAAAATAGAAGGAATGAAAGGATATTCACATCTTCCTCCTAAAGAAGAATTTGCATTTCATCATCCAAAAACAATAGAAAGACAAGAAAAACAAAATAACTATTATCAAACAATTAACGGATAACACTATGGAAAAATTAAAAAATAAAATTACAGATTTGAGTTTAAAATGGAATGAAGCTCTAATTCTATCTCGTGTCGGGAAGTACATGAAGAAAAAACACAAATCTAAAAAATGGAAGCCTGGCCAAGATTGGGTACAATATTCTGGACCATTCTTTAGTGAAGAAGAATATAAAGCAGCAGTAGAAAGTTTATTATCAGAATGGCTTATATTTGGTAAAAAAGGAAGAAAATTTGAACTAGAGTTTGCAGAAAAATTAGGTAAAGAATTTGGTATATTAACTAATTCAGGAAGTTCTGCTAATTTATTAATGGTAAGTTTATTGAAATCAAAAAAATCTGAATTTAATATTCCAGACGGAGCTAAGTTTATTACTCCAGTAGTTTGTTTTCCTACTACAATTAATCCATTGATACAAAATGGATATGAGCCTGTATTTGTGGATGTAACTCTTCCAAATCTTCATATCGATTTAGATCAAGTAGAAGCATTATTAAAGAAAGATAAAAAACGTGAAATACGTGGAATTATATTTGCTCATGTATTAGGTAATCCTCCCGATATGGATAGATTAATGAAATTAATTGAAAAATATGATTTAGTATTTCTAGAAGATTCATGCGATGCATTAGGATCGACATGGGATAATAAACCAATGGGAAGTTTTGGAGATATATCAACCTGTTCATTTTTTCCAGCACATCATATGACAATGGGTGAAGGTGGTTTTGTTGCAACTAATTCTAATAGAAATAGAATGGCATTAGCTAGTTTAAGAGATTGGGGGAGAGCATGTTATTGTAATTCAAATAAACCTGGCAATGTAACAAATGGAACTGCGTGTGGTTGTAGATTTGGTCCATGGTTCCCAAATCAACCAGATATAATTTATGATCATAGATATGTATTTGATGAAATTGGATATAATCTTAAACCATTAGAACTACAAGCTTGTATGGGACTAAAACAATTGGAAAAGTTAGATTATATGCATGAACGAAGAAAACATAACTTTAAAAGAATGCATGAAATATTTTCTGAATATGATTGCATGTTCCATTTACCTTCTGCAGAAGAAAAAGCAGATGTTTCATGGTTTGGATTTTTAGTTACGTTAAGAGATGGAGTAACATTTAAAAAATCTGCATTAATTGATCATTTAGAAGCAGCAAAAATTCAAACTAGAAGTTATTTTACTGGAAATGCATTATTTCATCCAGCATATCAAGATTTGGCAAAAAAATATAAAGATCCAGCAGGACAATTTCCTATAGCCACAAAATCAACTAAAGATACATTTTTTGTAGGAGTTTGGCCAGGAATGACAGACGAACAAATGGATTATATACAAGAAGTTCTACGTAAATTTTGTTGGAAGTATAAAATAAGTATTCCATATGACGAACGAAAATAATATAGCATTTTTAACTGAAATGGGATTTGATGGTTATATTGAAAAGTCCCATCCTAATATGAGAACAGAATTTGCATGGATGAATGCATTACATGCAAATCACATATCGCTATCTAAATATAACGAAGTATCTGGGTACGATCATGTATTTATTATATTTCCAAAAGGACAATTAAATTTAAATGCAGTAGCAGCAAAAATAGGTAATACACCAAATCCACATTCAGAACTATTAAATAGTAATTGGTTATCTATATTAAAAGAAAAAAATAAAAAAGTATATTATATTCAAGAAGGTCCAACATGGATGTTTACTGAATTAGAAATACAAGATCAATTTAATTTCTATAACATGTTGGTTGAAGTAGATGCCATATATGCTCATAATGAATATGATATAAAATTTTATAAAGGATTAGTCCCAAATCAAGTAGTTCGTGTTATGCCAACACTAATGATTGAAGAATGGATACACAATATTGTTCCTCAAACAGAAGACAAAGTATTGATTGGAGGAAATTTTGCTAGATGGTATAATGGATTTCAAAGTTATTTAGTTGCATCTGAGTTTGGAGTTCCAATATGGACTCAAGAATCCCACGCAAAGCGGCAATATGAAGATCAAGTTCCTAATTTAAATCACCTTCCTAGACTTTTATGGAATCAATGGATGGAAGAAGTTTCTAAATTTAAATATGCAGTACATTTAATGCCAACTATTGCAGCTGGAACATTTAGTTTGAATTGTGCGTATTTTGGAATACCTTGTATAGGAAATGAAAAAGTAGACACTCAAAGATTATGCCATCCAGATTTATGCGTAGATGTAGACGATATTGAATCAGCAAGAAAATTAGCAATTAAATTAAGAGACGATAACTATTTTTACAATGAGTGTAGTGAAAAAAGTAAAACATTATATAAAAAACATTACGATATAGAACAATGGAAAAAAATAATAAATTTGTAATTATTACGCCTTCATATAACAATGAAGAATGGGTAGAACCTAATTTAGCTAGTATGTTAAATCAAACATATACAAATTGGCGAACTATCTATATTAACGATTGTTCAACAGATAATACACTTGAAAAAGTTAATAGTATAGTTAAAAACGATAAAAGATTTACTATAATTAGTAACAAAAAAAATCAAGGAGCAACATATAATTATATTAATTTTTTAGATCGTATTGATAAACAAAGAGCTTTGGATGCTGGACAAGCACAAGCTCAACCACAAGTTATTCCAGCAGGTAAAGCAAG
>Ga0209645_1001549_pt1 | contig 11402 bp, 9 predicted proteins | sample ETNvirenome_6_30_FD_184070 | JGI IMG/M metagenome (GOLD analysis project Ga0209645, IMG submission 184070) | Marine viral communities from the Pacific Ocean - ETNP_6_30 (SPAdes) (version 2) | ecosystem: Environmental > Aquatic > Marine > Oceanic | place: Pacific Ocean | collected 2013-06-19
AGTGTAATGCATATTCGCCCAAACAGTATCACCATAGCGAAGACCGCCGGGACAATAAGGGTTATTCCAAGTTTGATTTGCTATACCATCTTCAATTTTCAACGGTAGTGTTGTAGCAGAAGTTGAATATATACCGAGTAATGTCAACACGGTGTCCGTTGTAGTTGACAACGCGCCTATCGCTGGTGCTGTTGGGTCAAGTATTGGGTGAGGGGCTATTGTTATTTGATTAGGACCCGTTGTTGAATTATATGTTATAACATATTTACGACCCGTTGATTCATTTATTGCCGCAAATTTATAATTTGTCGGCAATTTACCTTTTGGTAAATTACCAACAAAAGCATAATTGTTGCTTGATATATTATTAGTTAATGTTAACCTTGCATTTTTAGATTGTATTCTTGCCGCGTGTGGATTTGCAGTTGGTCCAGCCTTGAACTCAACCGCACTAACATATTGTCGTAGTCCATAATCAAGATTACCACCTTGCGTCATTACACTTCCGCGGTCATAATAAAATGGACGACGATATTCTTGAGCAGAAGAAGCGTATGATTCATTACCTTCAAGTGGATAAAAAAGTTCATCGGGTAATTCACCAACTATAACTTGTGAACCAACACGAACAGTTGAAAAGAAATTTTCGCTTGAATAAGATGGTTTGTCGCTTAGAGTTATTGGAGTTGCGGAAGACCCACCTCCACCATCGTAATAAGCCCATTCACCATTACCTAATACAATTCTTCTTGTTCTCCGCGCACTAATACCTTTAACAACCCCTGCGTCGGTAAAACTTGACTTTGGTATTCTTGACGAGCCTTCAATATGCACAGTATTAGTTGAGGCTGTTCTCGTCATTTTCACAATTGTTCCTTTTATGGGTAAGTTGTTTGATGATGCATATTGATAATGACCGGACGCTTCATAATCTATGGCTGGGAAATTTGGTGCGCGACGACCAACTGGTGAAGGATTCCATGCTTGAGCAGTCATAGTTGCATCAAGATGTAATTTCATGCTGTTATCCGGTCCGGGGAATACTCCGGCATCACGGTCTTCAAAAAATTGATTAGGGAATAAAGGTATTTCAACAAGTGCGCGTGTGCTTGCGTATTGAGTTCCTAATTGATAATCATGATTAACTGAATTTATTGATTGAAATAATCTATCATTGATGGTAGTGCCATCACTACAAATTGATGATGAATCAAACAACGGGTCAAGTATTATTATTGAGTTAAAATCAATTTGAGTTTTAGTAACCCAATCAGCAAAATTAAGTGCATCTCTTCCATCTTGGAGAATGAATTTATTAACCCCTGCTGTAAATGTAAATACCGCACCTGTTTTAGATGCGTATTCAGCGTAAGCACCATTTTCTAAATAAATACGACCTGTTGTTGGAAAACAATATGTCCCCCAAGACGAAGGAGCCATGATGCCAACACTTCGCGCTTTGTTGTTTAATGTAAAAACATTTATTGTTTTAGCCGTAGTGTCAATAGAAGTAACCCTAACCGCACAAGCATGGCGTGTGTTCCACCCTATGCGCGATAATGTAGCGGGGTCCCAAGTTGGTTTAGTGTTAATAGCACCTTGACCAGCACCACCAAGTGTGACTGATACAACAGGCGCACCCGGTTGTATCTCTTTAACAATATGTGAATCACGACTACCATCACCAGCGTAAGATACTGTTTGGTCGGACACATCGCTCATGATACCTTGTCCTTCCATAATCAAATAACGACCCGCGCCTGTGTCATTTACTTGCATTGAAACTACTCTTATTGTTGATTGGATATATTCAATTGTAAAGAAAGTGCAATCGTTAGTATCAATCGTAGCAGGTGTTGTTCGCGACAATTGCATTGTTCTTTCGCGCTTGCTGGGCTGAACAATAAAGATGTATGAATCGCCTTCTTTTTCATTATCAATTACATCAAACATCTCAAACGCTCCACCTTTTTGTGATGCAAACTGCACGCTTTCTTGATAGTGAGTTGGTGCTTCATTTATTGGTGGGTCGCTTGCACTTCTTTGCATTGGTTGAATATGTATTTTGTGATATACTGATGGGTGAGTTGTTGTTGCTACTCCTTGCGGTGGTTTATTAGGTTCATCGCCTGTGCTACGAGGCGTGTATGCAGATGGTAAAGATGATTCATTCAGTTCATTTTCATAATCAAACCCACCTGCATTATCTCCTACAAGATGATGAGGTTTTAACGCGACTTGAGCATCACCTACATCTTTTGATGATGCAGTAATGATGCCGCCCGGAGAATGTATTGTCACGCCAGCACCAACAGCATCAGCGATATGCGCGGCAACTCTTTTACCATTTAATAAACAACCACCGTCGGGAACTGTTTTTTCAATGAGAAGTGCTGGATTTGCTAATCCCATTTTACCTCCCGTAAGGTCAATAGCGTTGTAATGAATCTCAACATATTTAGCGGTCAAACCCGGCACTTCAAGGATAGCAACTCGCGAATCTTTTTCCGGTGTAAGATGTTTTTTATATTGTTTATCCGATTGTGAATTAACACCTATACCGCCACCCTTTAACAAAAATGGCTCAATATCATCAACTGATATTGCGATTACACCATCGCGATGAGCGTCAATAGAAGCAAGACCATTACGAACAACACCATTAGTTGTAGCCGATGTTCTAACTTTCATTATCTTCCCATTAAACGCTGTGTGTGAAACAAAGGCTTTACTGTTGACTGGTATTGCTGATTTCAAACCAATATAACTACCAGCGAATGTAATTAGCGCGTCGTCGGATATACCATCAATAGTTCTTGTTATTTCTTGTTCATGTATAGGTGGTAGCAAATGAAGGAAAGGGTGTCCGTCTTGATGTGTATATTTATGACGACCAGTATGACCGGATTTAAAACGCTCCGCGATAGTCCAAGAAGCAGGTGAAAAATGATTACCAATAGCAAGATTTCTTGAATATAAAAAACCATGAAATTCATTCGGGCTTTCATCAATAACCATAGCACCTGTTCTATCAATAACTTGACTCGCTGTTCCGACTCTTTGATACGGCTTACCAGTTTCACTATCAATCAATAAATCCGAACGCACCAAAACCATCGCGGAATCGTTAGCGAAGTTATTACCGCTATTGAATGCTGTTCTTGAATGTAAAACACCGCGCGCTCCTGTGTCCGTTGACGCTCCAAAATCAAGATGTATGCTTTCAACGGTGATTGTTCCAAGAGGATTAATTGATTTAAGACGCACACGCTCCGGTGGTGAATTGTTAGGTAGTTGAGTTAATACATCGGTTCCTGTGGGATTGATAATTAAATTAAACATCGTGTGCGGAACTTCAATAACTTGCGCACCACCGCTATGAGCGGCGTTAGCAACTTGATAATTACCAAGACTGTCAAGAGTATAAGTAGTAAATAGTGTGCCGGATTTACCACTTACTGTTTCGTATAATGATTGACACGCGGTGGCTCCTATCGTAATTGTAGTATCACCAGCGTTAACATTTGATGTGATGTAAAAGACATCATCATCAACTTCAACTGGTTCTTCAAATCGCCAAAGACCAATAGTGCTGTTTGACAACATCAAAGGCTTAGTCCGACTTTCCATTGTTGATACATCATTTTTCCATTGAACAGACTCTATGTATCCGCGATACTCTCCACCTTTACCACCAATGTAAAAATCTTGGTCATTAAGATTACATGTGTATTTTTTGTTCATTTTGTGTGAAGCCATCAATTCTCCATTGACATATAGTTTAACTTGTTCACCGTTAAACTCTCCCGATATGTGATATAATTCACGCTGTCCTTTATTGTATCCAACATTATTACTAATAAAACTCGCCGCCGCTGTTGGGTAATTATTCGCGCTTGAAGCAATTGCTGTGACACCGTTGCTGAATTGAACTTTGAAAGATGCAATACCCGGAGAGTTAACTGTCCCCATACGCAACTCAAACAAGTCGTCTTTACTTGCTATTATACCGCCGCAATCGGGAGATACCCAAGCCTCAACTGTGAATTTATCCAGCGTTTGGTTATTCGCGTTAGCAAAACGGTGGCCGTCGTCGTCTTGTAATATAGGCGCGGAAGAGCGAGCGACCCCACCATATATCTCGCGCTTATGACCAGTTTTAGTAAAATCTCCTTGAGGACAAACTATGCTGTCGCTAACACCATTGAAAAACATAGCATGAGTTGAATGAGTAATAACTGCCATCTCAACTCCCCACTATGAAATCTGCTGGCATGAAAGTCAAAGAACCTTCATACACATTTTCTCCGGCAATATAACTCATAGACATTGCGACTACTGTTCCGGCGATACCTGTGTATTTGTTAGTTGGGTCAAACACAACTCCAACATCAAGATTATTGGCTAACGCGTCTTGTTGATTCGCGTCGCTTCTTCCTGTAATCATGATAAGGTTGCGCTCTATGTAATCGTCATTAGCCGATGTGCTGGTAATCATAGAGTTGTAAGGCACTTGAATACCAACTATGTAATCCGCCGTTTGCTTATCCGACAAACTCACATCAGCCTCAATCAAAGAATTAGAATCATCGGGGTCAGCACGACCACCAAGAGCAGAACCGGAGGCACCAAGAAGACTCGCGTTTCCTACATACGCGATAAGGTCTTGCAACTTATCACCCGCGCTACGACAAGATTTGTTAGAACCACCAGCAAATTCATCAAACAAAGGTTTGACAGAAGTAAATCCTTTGTTGAAAACTGGCGTTGCGTTGTTGCCAGCGAACCCTGCTTCTGTTTGTGTAAATGTTAATCGCGCGTTGTTAGTTAGAACGCCGTTGCTTACACTGATAGTAAATGCACTACTGAATGATGTTCCACCAGCGGTAGTAAGTTGTTGTGTAAAATTAGCCGCTTCACACGCTGTCTTGACCGCCGCCGCTAAAGCATTGTCTGTTGTGATACCTTGAATACCAACAAGAACAGTTGACGGTGTGTTAGATGCGCTGTGTCCGGCGGAACTTTTATTGAACTTGATACGGACAGGAGGGCGGATAGTGCTTTCTCCTGTATAACTTGAATGAATCTCAAAATAGTTGTCGTGTAAATCATTAACTGATACAGTTCCGCTTGACATATACGCTTGCTGAACTCCACCATCACTATTGGCTAACGCGCTAAAATCTATATTTGCTGATGCCGCAGTTGGTAAGTTCGCGACAGCCGCGCAATCATCATCAGCGAGTATTACATTGAGTTTGAAATCTGCCGTTACCATATTCAAATCAATCGCATATCTTTCACCAAGAACAGGAACAGGCATGACAGGAACGGCTCTTGTTATGTTAAGAGAATAGTCCGTAGCATCAACTACCAGCACCGCACCATCATTACGAATCAATCGGATTTTGGTCATACACTTGACCTCCTATTACCATGCGACCGACCACCGCGAGTCATTTCAGCGCGTATTAAGTCGCCTATTTCTTTTGCTAATGCGCGCTTATCAGTTCTGTCTGTGACACCACCAACATTGATATTGATGGTCATGCCACCACCACCACCTAAACCTATACCTCTTGGGTTGTTTTTACGGTTAAGAGGGACAACAGCCTCCGGTCCATCTTCACCAATCATCGCAAGTGTTGGTGAATCAACCACACCTCCCTTAGCAAGTTTTGGGATAAGCGGCAATTTGAATGTTTTACCACCGACAATCGGAACCCACTTAGGTATGTCAAATTTCATCTTCTTTGCAAAACCGTTGTAAATACCTGTCACGCCGTTAAAAACGGCTTTGAAGCCGTTGATGAATCCATCTTTGATTGTTTTGGGTATGCTAATGAACCAATCAATAAGCGACCCTCCACCTTTGATAACATCAGTATAGAATGATTTACCAACTTGGAATATAGCATTTATTATACCAGCGATAGCACCAAGCACTAATCCTAATGCACCTGTGATAAGACCAATTAAACCACCAATCAACGCACCAAGACCGGAAATTAAACCATAGAAAATAAGCCCACCAAGTTTAAGCAAAAAATTCAAAGCCTTACCCAAGAATGCTTTTATCTCGTCCCAATAGCGAATAATAATCGCGATAAGTAATAAACCAAGCGCGATAGGAGCGGCAATAGCGGCAGTTACACCCGCAATCCAAAGACCAACAAATATAGCCAGCGCGCTAATAATACCAAGAAGAACACCTTTGATACCATCACCAGCACCCATCGCAAACGCAACAAGTCCAGCAACACCTCCAATAACAAGACCAATACCCGCTACTACTGCTCCCGCTGTGCCTCTAATGGCGATTAGGCTACCTGCTTTCATCAACGCAAATACTTTTTTGACCATCATTATTGAACCAACCAAAGTCAATAAGACACCGATACCAACACCGATAGTGAGATAGACATTATTAAATTCATTTTGAATAATTCTTGCGGCTCCGACCGCAAGCATAATCGCACCAGCCACTAAACCGATTGGACCACTAAAGAAAAGTGCCGCGCCACCAGCAACAAATAAAGATGCGGCAAGAACATCAAGCGCAGAAGATAAACCACCCTCGTCGCCTTCACCCGTTAAGACAAGCACCAACCCTTGCATCGCGTCATGAAGTGGCCCTAAGTCTTCGGTCATTTTGAGAACAGGACTATTAGCACCATCAAACGCTATTGACAAAGCGGCTAAAGCAAAGCCGACTATCATGAAAATACTAACTAAAGAGAATGCTGATACTATTAAACGCGTAAATCCATTGTTAGAAATTGCTAACAACTTGTTGCTCATTTTTTGAGCCACACCGTGTGCGATAGTCGCGGCAGTAAGTTTTTCTAACATAGTCATATTTCCGCGCAAATCTTCTTTTTGCTCTTTTGTCATAGTGCTATTCTTTCCTGTTATCGCTGTGACTTTTGATATAGACTGCGCGTATCCTTGAAGTGTTTTAGCCATTCCATAGATAGGACTTTTCTTCAACGCTGTGCTAATTTTAAGTTGTTGTCTTTCAAACAACCCCATGTTCTTTGTAGTGTTTTGGCTAAAGACTCCAACTTGCTCAAGTTGCTGTTGCAACCTGTCTAATTGGTCGGATACATCTTTAACACTTTCAGCCATGTTCACCACCCTTCGCTAAACGGCATTGGTCCGTGTGTTGAGCCTACGCGACTCTTACTCTTTGTTCCTTTCGTCGCATCTTCTATTTGTTCTGCCTTTATTCTTTCAGCGGCATTAGCCCAAATGAAAGACTGCTCAAATGCTTCCATGCTCATATCCCATACCTCTTGAATACTGATTCCATAATGTTTAGCGACAAAATAAGCCGCCGCGCTGAAACCGTGTTCAAGGTCGGGCGACGGTTTTTTGAGAAAACTGTATGCTTCCTCTATTCTGTCGCCCCACCCGCTAAAGGGCCGCTCATCAAGTCCTGTGGTTGTGGTAGCAACGCAGTTATTTGATTAGCGATGTAAGGTCTTAGCGACAACATCTGCGGGATAGATAGCCGAGGTTCGGTCTTTTCAATTGCTTCGGCAAACATGTATTTCCAATACTGCGCGAGGTCAATATCAACTGAACCTGTCGCATTAATAGCCACAAAAGTTTTGATTGCATCTTGCAACTGCATGAAGGAGAGTTCCTTCACCCATACTTTTACGACCACATCGGGGTCTTCTTCGTCTGCTTTTATTTCATATTCAACTGCTTGGCTGTTCACCAAGAGGCTCATTGGGTCTGCTATCTTCGGCATCATTATCACTTACTCCCTCACTACTGGTCGCGGCCTCAACGGAGGGAGCGACAGCCTCCACTTCAACTGCCTCATTGGAGGGGGTATCGGCTTCGGTAAGGCGGGCAATGAGTTCCGCCTTTTTACCCTTGACATCAAGATTGCGCGCTCGTAAAAGTGCTTTCAATTCTTCAACTGTCATGGACTCGTAATCAGTAGGACCCTCTTCTTCAAGCGGGGTTGTTTCAACTGCTTCTTCTTGCAGTTCTTCGGGGAATGGGTTGCCGTCGGTCTTCGCGGCTTCGGGGTTAAATACATCTTCAACAAGGAAAGTATCTTTCTCAACTGCGCGAATGTGAAGTGGTCTTTCACCACCAATGTGCATATCGCGCTTCATCAAGCACACCCGCCTTCTTTTTCACAAGTTGAGCCTTTTGGTTCGCACTTAGGGCAGGTCTTACAACCACGACAGCCTTTGCAGTCATCGCCTTTGCACATACTTTCTTTCAGTAGCGTCCCCCAACTTTCTCTAAATGCATTCTTCATTCAATCACCTCACATGTGTAAGAAAGCATCATGAGATATTACTCTCACATGCTTTGGTTTTATAGTCAACTCGGATTTGATAACACCCTTGTCTTCCGGTATCGGTAGTGGTGCTGAATCAATGATGTAATCATCAATGACTATGATAACTTCTTCACGGTTAGTCCCTGCACCAGCCTTTGTCAAAGTTAGTGTGATGGGTTCAGTAAAATTATGAGTTCTGTTAGTTCTAAATTCATGCCAAATGAGAGGGTCGGAAGCAATGACGGTCATGGATAATTCATACTCCATTGCTTTTTCAATCATGATGTTAGCGTTCCTTGACCCACCGAATGGTATTTGCTCAAGAGAACTACCAGCGTTATTGCGTGATTCTGCTTGACTGTTGCCGCGAATAGTATAAATTGCTTCGGCATTGTTGTTGCCGCTTAGAGCAAAGTTTGTCACTTGCGCGATATTAATTCCAAATGAACTAATCTGCCCGTTGTAAAAGAAAAATGGTTTTTCTGTATTAGGCGCGATACCTGCTTTCTTTCTATTTACTGTGCTGTTAGCAGTATTCTCAAACATTCTGTGTGCTGTATATCTATCACCTTTGTTTGAATCTTCAAGACGGCCTGTGTCGGTGTAGCAATAAAGCGCATCAAAATTGACAGTTAACTTTACTTCTGCATCTGCGTCTGCCGCGAGAGAGAAGTCTTTAACCTTACAACCTTTCCAAACGCGCGTAAGTTGCTTGCTATCATTCACCGAACCCGGTGCCGCAAGACCTTCGTTACTTGCATTAAATGAACCAGTATTGTGTGTGCGAATACTGGATTCTATTGCGAAAGATGGGAGAGTAGCACCGGAGAATAGAAGTCGCGATTGACGGTTAGTGATTTTTCCATAGTCAGCGGCAGTTGTGTCAAAATTTGGTGAACCGTCGGCAGAACCGGGCATGTATTTGACCCTCTTGAAACTATAACTGCTGTGATTGAAATAAAATGGCTCATCAACATGTATTCTTTTTAAATTAGGGTCTATGTATAACACTTGGCGAATTTCGTTTCGCTCGGTATTCTCCATATCTATACCAAGACCATCAGCACCCCATTCTTTTGATGCGGCGGCAGGTGTGTCCTTCGGGAAATCTGTTGCTGTGCTATCAACAACGATGATATACTCACCTGCGGCGAGGTTAGAAATTGCGCCTGTGAAAGCAATAAAAGTATCGCCAGCCGCGATGTCCACCTTACCGCCTACTGTTGGGTTGCCGCTCATTGTAGTGGAAGGCACATCAATTACTTCGCGCCCAAGTGCGTAATACAACCAACGCGCGCTGTTCATCATTGTTTCAAGAGAGCCACCTTCGTTAGAAAATCGCTGTGGTTCTTGAATAACAACATCACGACCAACACCGACAATGTGGGAGCGTCTAATTTCCACTTTCGTTTCCGGTAGCGCGACGGTTGCCGCAAGACCGATAAACTGGTCAGTAAGAACCGACTCATCGGAAGAAGCGGCTTGAACATGGTAAGTCATACCTGTGTCAATTGTTGGTGTTCCTATGGTATCAATAAGTAATTCATCACCAGTAGTTGAAGTTGTGCTTACTTCTTTCATTGCTGGCGAAACAGTAAGTGTTTTGCCGCTGTTTGCAACAATGGTATAGACATGGCCGTTTGTCGCGTTATCATCGTCGGTAAAATTACCAGCACCGACGACGCGAAGTTGAGAACCAACAAGCATACCAACAGGGTATTTCAAATTAGATGAGCCGTCAAAGAAACCTTGATTCGCGCCGCTGAATGTAATAACTGTTCCAGTCCCATTGGTAGCAAATTGAAGTGCGCCGAAGCCACCATGCTTTAATGCTAATCCACATTCTTTACCGAATGTCACTTCGGATATGTCGCCTTTATACACTGTTGATGCCATATTATCAGTCCGCCTTACTTCACGCGATGAGTTCACTAAAGATAACTATTTCCACTTGGAAGGTCATTCTATGCAACCTCTTTGTCCGGTCGGAGAGGTCAGTCCGCATCTTATAGAGTAATCGGTCAAAATTCGCGCCATCGCCCTTTCTTTGGCTATGCACGATGCGCCGAATCTCATCTTCCATCTTCATGAGATGCTTCCTCCCGCTCATTGTTCGCGCATCAACCGTGATATTGATTCGCGTGTGGACAAAATCATAGAACACTTCCGGCTGTTCTTCATTGTGGACAGTTTCATACAGCAGTATAGCATCTTTATGGGTAAGGTCAAGACGCTTACCACGCCCAGCCTCAACCGTAGTGATGTCTTCAATGATAGGTGTTCGCTGGTCTGTGTTGCCGCGATTCCACCCATCGCTAAGAATTTTTTTAATTAGTTCAACAGATTCAAGAGCCAATCAAATCACTTCCTATACTTGATTGTGCGCGTGCTTGTTTTTTCGCCGCGTTGATAATATTTTGATAGTCGGGGTGTTTTTCGTCCATGACTTTTCCATTCGCGTCAATCAACTCTCCTTCCCTATTGACCGCCGCTCCGTAAAGACTCGCTGTTGCGTCAAGAAAGATTCGTCCACTATCATTGAAGATAGACATTTCACGCGCCTGTTTGATAGGTTCTGCGAGAGCCTGTCCGATAGCCTTCTTGATTACTTCTTTCATATTATCACCGAGGCATTCTTTGAATATGTGGGTCAGTGGAATACTGATTATATCCTTCGTCTTGATTCATATACTTACTTGTGTCGCGCTTTGCTCGGTCGCGAGCAAAGTCGTGATGTTCTTGCATACTTTCTCCGCCAACTTTCTCTTGCCTAAATGAAGGATTTTTTAGATTTTCGCGAAATCGTGATGCGTTATCCTCATAAGTGGAGTCGGCTACAATTGCTTCGGGATACTCTTGTTGAAGTTTATATTTCAAACTATCTTGTAAAGCGCGTGCATATTGAGCGTAGTTCATTGCCGCGGGAGGAACAGTATTTCCTTCCGAGTCGGTCATGTCGGGGTTCGCCTTCAAAAATATCCATGCTTCATTCATTGGGTTCATAATATCACAACACTGTCATTACTTCTGTATAGCGCGGTAGTGTTTCAGCCACCTGCGCCTTGAATAGTTGATACTTGCTACCCAAGTCAAC
>Ga0209645_1001550_pt1 | contig 11388 bp, 20 predicted proteins | sample ETNvirenome_6_30_FD_184070 | JGI IMG/M metagenome (GOLD analysis project Ga0209645, IMG submission 184070) | Marine viral communities from the Pacific Ocean - ETNP_6_30 (SPAdes) (version 2) | ecosystem: Environmental > Aquatic > Marine > Oceanic | place: Pacific Ocean | collected 2013-06-19
AGGTTCGATCACTGACCCATTCGGTGGTCAGAGGTTCTTTACTGCCGACGATCCTGCGAAGGAACTGTTGGGGGGAGTCTTGCCTCCTTCGGTGGGGATGATTGCTACTGCTGCCAAGGCTATTCCTACTGCTGACTGGGAAGCTCTTGGTAGTGTGATCCCTCAGTTTATCCCGAACGGTATTGCAATTAGCAAGGCCATCGGAGTCCTTCCTCAGTTGCCATTCAGTCTGGGTATGCAAAGAAACTTTGCTGACTGGTCTAACATGAAGGACGGTAAGGTTCCTTACTACAAGGCTGACGGTAGGTTCTTGGGTTACTTCAATGCAAGTGAGACAATTCTTAAAGGACTTGGGGCAGATATGTCGAAGTTCAAAGAGTCGTCTGAGATCAGTGCATTCATGTTGAAGAACCGAGAACAGATGAGGGACTCGAGAAGACAGTGGATTGCTTCAGTGTTGGCTAACGATGTGGCTCAGGCCGAGCGCATCAAGGCCAAGTTCGAGAAGAAGTACGGTATGCCTTTGACTGTAACGAAGACACAGATGAAGTCAGCTATCAAACTGAGGGACGAAAGCGTGGTGTCTCGTATCGCTTCGGGTACTGAGGTGGGTAGTCGAGATCAGTTCATGGCTACTGTCCCTGAGAATTACTTTGATAAGGCTGCTGAGACTAGGGTTAGTGCTGAATCTGCTAGATACATCTGGGCTAACCTCAATTCGTCAGCCAACCCTGCGGAGATGAACAAGCGAGAGTTGACTCACATATATCAGGAACCCCAGTGATACCGGGGATACCAGACCTTCTTCTCCTTTGGCGAGAAGGATCGTAGATAAAAGAAAGGGAGACACTGGAATGGCTGGTACTGCAAAAATTGCCGTAATCTCCTGCACCCATTGTCCCTTCATGCCCCCTGAGACGAAGGAGTGGGTGCTCAACACCCTGTCCGATATCAAGGGTCTGACCCACTTCGGCCACCTCGGTGACCTCCACGAGGCCAGTGCTGGCTCGGTCCACCCTCACGAGTACAGCCATACTCTCGAGGATGAGTACGAATCCAGCCACAATCTGCTGTGCTCTCTGAAGGCCGTACTGCCCCCCTCCTGCCATCGCTGGGTCAATATGGGGAACCATGACGATAATCTTCTAACAAGCGATCCTAGGCGGGTTCCTCGCTCTCTGAGGGGCCTTGTGGATTGGAGACGACATCCCGAGTGGGGGGCTGAGTTCAGAACATGGCACTGGGTCCCCTATGAGAAGTCTCTCAAGGGGTGTTACAAGGTGGGGCCGTGTATTTTCTACCACGGGTTTGATGCGGGCCAGTCGTCGGATGAACTGGAGGCTCTCCAGTTCGCCAACTTCCTTGGGGGGTATCCGCACCTGCTGCTTGTAAGGGGCCATACTCATCGCCCTGTTCCCCCCACTCAGTGTCGTCGGACAAAGAGTATTCCTTTGCCGTGGCACTATGCTAATGTAGGTACGTCGGGTCCTCTGGCTCCTAGCTGGATGAAGAGGCGCGACACCTCGCAGTGGGGTACTGCGATGCTGGTCATTGAATGTAAGGTCGATAGGTTGTCCCGGCTCAACGGGATCAATTGGTCTGCCGAGTTGTTGGAGATGCCATGAAACGAGACCCGGCTGATGCACTTTGTGATTTTCTTCACAAACAAATCAAGGGTTGGGCTATCGAATGGAATCTCGATAAGTACACGGTCATAGGTGTGCTGGAAGAAATCAAAAACGAAATCATCTGGTCCGACGGTCCCGACAACATCCTCGATGTATGTGATGATGAAGAAGACTGCGAAGAAGATGATGAATAATGGAAATCGAATACAAGACTGCGACTGCGGCCTGCGCGAAGAATTTGAGAAGATAAAGCAGGAAAAGGAAAGGGAGTGTCAGGCCAAGCTCCAAGAATGCAGGAAGTCCTTCAAAGAAAAAGATCGTCAGATGAACGATCTAAAGAAGAAGCAGACTTGGTTCCTTGTCTTGATTGTGGTTGTCGCAACCATCCTTGGGAAAGAAACGGTTGACAAGATTACCTCTTGGCTTGAATCACTCAACAGTCTCAAGAGTGGTGTTGAGCAGTTCACTTCCCAAGCTGAAGAAGAACCCTACGAACATAGATACCACAGCGGCGGTGGCATAGTTCCTGCCCCCGGTGCGATTGCTCTGCTAACTCTTGCTGGCGTTGCAGGTGTGCGTCGAAGGAGGCGGTGAGGTTTGAGGGTACTGGTGGCTTGTGAGTTCAGTGGTGCTGTCCGCAATGCATTCCTTGCTCGAGGACATGACGCTGTTTCTTGTGACCTGCTTCCTTCGGAAACGCCAGGACCTCACCATCAAGGCGATGTACTTGAGATACTTGATGATGGCTGGGATATGATGATTGCCCATCCTCCCTGCACATACCTGTGCAACTCGGGACTCCACTGGAATAACAAGAGACCCGAAAGGAATGCGCTTACCCAAGAAGCTCTTGAGTTTGTACGCAAGCTACTCGATGCTCCCATTGAACGCATCGCTCTCGAGAATCCTGTTGGGTGTATCTCCACCCAGATCAGACGATGGGATCAAGCCATTCAACCTTGGCAGTTTGGTCACGGCGAAAACAAAAGAACCTGCCTATGGTTAAAAAACCTACCTCTCCTAAGCCCCACTCAAGTTGTGGAGGGTAGGGAAAATAGGATCTGGTTGATGTCCGAGTCGCCTGACAGGTGGAAGAAACGAAGCCTGACCTACCACGGGATCGCTGAAGCTATGGCTGATCAGTGGGGGGATCTTCAGAACAAACCATGTCAGCTTTTGTTTGACTGGTTTTAGATTTGTAAAGTTTCTTTAGTTCCGAGCAGGCAACCACTGGACCTAAGCGTGGATCTTTGTACAGGTAAACCTGATTGCCTTTTCCTGCATGATACTTGATGTGACTTATGACATGCTTTTGAAGCATGGTATCAAGAACGTGATTGTGCCAGTATTGCCACAAGCCCTGTCTTCCTTCTCGTTTACGGAAAGACCATAGTTTTTTTGGACGCATACCGAGGTATGTGTGGACCAAGGTTCCGGTTTCTTCGATGTCAACGATGTAAGTTTTTTCCAGAGCTTTTTCTAGGTTCATGGTGTCACTCGCTTGGCTGCTTCGATGAGATCATCGAAGCGTGGGCGGGGCAGATGCGCCACCAGTACAGGCAGGGTGAACTTGAGTTCAGGATCCTTCTTGGATGTAACGACAACGGTGGCGTACTTCGTGCCGGGTGTCACGCTAATGGAAACGGTGCGGTCAAATATCGTATCTGTCATGGCACATAACCTCTCTTTTTTCTCCGAACTTTTCTCTGGCTTCAATGTCTTCAACGCCCTTCCATGAACTACGGAAGTCCTTGATGTTCAGGTGCTGGTAGCAATCGTCTTCTGAAGTAAGGACTTGCTTGAGGGCACTACCGTAGCCGTGTGTCTGGGCAAGCTCAATAACCTTCTCGAAGGTATCCTTAATCTCATTCATATTATCTGTCTTGATATCGAATGAGTGCCTGTTCACCTCCAGAAAGGTGACGGTGTAGGTCTTTCTGCGTGTCGAGGGGAACACCTCGTTCTTTACAAATTTACCCATAGTTGTATTACTTTCTCCGGCATGATTCTGAGCGCAGCCGGGTGTCTTCTTGGAATCAACCTCTTTGCCATCCAAGGTTTTATTTGATAAGGAACTGACGAAGAGATCTTTGCAATGACCTGCTTGCTCAATCTCGTGTGGTAGCGGGGGCTGCTCTTCTTGAGCGTGGTTATTCTTGGAGTACACTCCCCCACCCAAGTGACAGGGTGGGCATCCCCTTCGTAGTGAGATACCCACCCGTCATGTGACCCCTCATCTAGGACGGTACTAATCAACAACCAGTACTTGCATCCACCCAAGTGTGGTTCTTGGAATAGGCCGACCTTAGATCTATTTAGTTTGACAGGTCTGGACTTCCTGTCAGTTGTGACCCCCTGCAAACATATAGATCCATTGATGATGAGGTCCAACGCATCTCCCTCAACCCAGCTTCTAGCATCCTTTGCCTTCAACAAGATTGATGTGGGAGATTCTTTAGTCACTTGGAACTCCAAGGTAAGATTTAAAAAAAATTCCTCCGTTGTCGATAGGGGTATTCCGCTGGAGGAGTACGGATTGAAAGGAGGCCAACACGTACAAGGATAACCATAAAAAAGACGTGCAGCATGTACACCACATCGTGATGATTCCCCGAGGTATGACTAAGTACCTAGGCTCGAACAACTCACCCTTCATGAACGAAAGACTCCGGGGTCCGTGTTAGGGAACCCCGGAGCCGTACAGTGGGGGGAGCTTGTTTAGCCAGAGAGTCTCTGGGTCAGGTATTCGGTCTTGTAGGTACGAGAGCCTCGAGTATTGTACTGGCATCGGCACATGACTGCAATGGGTGTGTCTCCACTAATTGCAGTATCTGCTTCCTCCATGGCAAGCTGAGGGTTGCTGGCCGACTTGCCGAGAATGGTCTCGAGGTGGCCCTTCAGACGCTTGGTCTCGATCTCCTGCTTGATCTTGGAGCCATCCACGGTGATCTTGCTGGGGTCAGCAGCCACGCGGATGGGTGATCCTTGGAAGGTACGAGGCTCTTCTGAGCCGGGATCGTCGATCATCTGGTAGGTGAACTGGCACATGAAGCCGGGGATCTCCATACCATCTGACTGACGGAACGCTGATGATTCGACCTTCATGCCAGTCACGAAGACTTCCCAGTCACCAGCTTCAGGCCACCAACCAAGGCCGCCATGGCCGTTGTCAGCTTGAGCATTCTCGAAGTCGGACTGGAACTGAGCGAACATAGACTTTACGGTGTTATCAATCGCCACGATTATTTCTCCTATATTATTGAAAGAGTGGCTAGTTAAACGGCGGATCTGCCCGCCCCATTAGCGGGCAGTATTCGCCTTGTCGAAGGCAGTCTCTAAAGCATCCCAAGCATTTACTGAAGGAAGTTCTACCTGTGTCAGAGGGGATAGAGTCCTTGTCTTGGTGATGCCTTCAAGCTTTTCATTCTCGAAAGCAGCGGTGTGCTTCCGAACTTTTTCTGTGTGTTTGATCTTTCTCTTGATGGTCTTTCCGTTGACGGTCACTTCCTTCTCGACCTCAACTTCCTCGACCTTCCATTCAGCAATGACGGGGATGACCACATCAAACATCGGGAAGAGTCGAGCGTACAAACCATCGGACAGCATGATGCGGTACTCCTCAACGTGCTGCTGATCTGAGATTGGAATGTGCTTGCGTGACAGGTGGCAGGTGAAGATGACACCGTACCCATGCTGACGCAGGGTCACAGCAAACTCAATCAACGTATCGAAGAGTCGTTCCCAACCCAGTCGTCCGTCTACTTCTCGGAACGTTTCTCTGCCGTACATCTTTGCAACGTGAGGGCGGAGAAGTCTGAGTGCTTGCATGATTGTGTCCAGCACCACAGTCTTGGGCCGGGGCTGGTTCGAGGTGGCAAGCTGACAGAGGGCCTTCTTCTTTTCTTCGATGTGGTCCCATGTAAGAACGATGGGGTTGCCTGCTTCATCGACTGGCCTACCATCAGGTCCCGCAACCGGGAACATAACTGCTTCACTGTTAGGGCAAACACTTGGTGTCTCGTCGAGGTTGAGGATGTAAGCATCAGGGTTTGACTGCATGACAAACGACTTGCCTGCACCCGACTCACCCACGAGAAGCCCGAAGGTTTTGCCGAGGGGATACTGTGAATTGCCTGCTACTTTACCCAGTGATGGGTACTTGTTCTGGGCTGTTGACCCAGTTGCTAGTGTGTGTGACATTGTTTTCCCTAGTCAAAGAGGTTGTTGGCTTGATCAACTGTCATGTTGAGATAGCCCGGTGGTAGGTCTTGTGTTTCGTCGAGGTCTATTGCTTGCCCGACTTGGCTACGTTCGATTGGTTTACTCATTCCTTCTGGCAGCTTGATCTGGGTGACTCTCTTGAATGTGATTCCCAGTGCTACAAGCCATCCTTCAAACGTAGTCATTGAGACCGTTGAGTTGTAGGTGTCTTTGAACTTCTTGAGTAGCTCTAGCTTTGAGTCGATTGTTTCCCCCTCGAGGAGCATCAAGATCTTGGGTAGAATTACTACCTTTAGTATCTCATCCTTGAAGCAATCGAATGGGTTCCTGTGCCACGTAGTTGGCTTGACTTCTTCTTCCGACATGGATCATCTCCATGGGCTTACTCCAAAGTCACTCGTTCAAGAAAGAAGCATGGATGCCGTCCCCCATATTGGGGTCGTCTCTATCTCTCACGATGAACCCTTCTGACTCTATGATCTGCGGCCACTGCTTGACCGGATTGGTGATGAAAGAGGCGTAAGGGCTGATGCGACCCATAAAGGGTGCAACGTCTCCGACTAAGAAGTTACCCGGTACTGGTGCGTTGTTCCTGTACTTTCTGATGGAACTGAGTCGGTCACTATACATCATAAGCTGGTCGTGGTCAAGTAGGGTACGCTTACCAGTCCACGATATATTCACTGGCGGGTCTGTCACCCGCTCAGGTTGGAGGTGCTCGTAGCCATTGATACCATGGTACCACTCAATACACCGTTCCCTGTAGTTATCTGGGTGTGGCTCCCCGGTGAACACCTTCTTGTTCTTGGGTTCACCTTTACGTGGCCCTGACTTGAGGGGGGTGGTGTCGATAGTGAAGGGCCTATCCGCCATACCAAACTTGATGGTGGGCTTGGAGATGGCGATGTGCTTCACGCCCCCAAGCTCGCAGTCACTAGGGATATCCAGTGCGTGCTGAAGCTGTCCATCCATCATGAGATGCTGGGCAATCGCAAAGTAATGCTGAGTCTGGAACTCCCATGGGCACATCTGCAATCTCTGGTGGGGGGAGCCAGCGCAGGTCTTGAAGTCCACGATCCACAGCTTGTTGTATGGCTTGTCGTAGAGCAGGAGGTCTGGCTGGGCTACACAATCCCCGTGCTTGAGGAGAAGCTCCTGTCCTACGTGGATGAACCTGTCGTTACAGAGGTGCTCCTTGAGGGTTCCCAGATCTGAGTTGATGGTGACTGTCAGGGCTGCCTCGAACCACGCCTTGGTGACAAGGAAGTCTGTCTCCTCCCGGTGGAGGATCTCATGCATCTTGTCGTTGGAGGTGCCCATGGCTTTGAGTTGCGCCTTCAACTCATCCAGTCGTCTGTTGAGAAGGGTGTAGCAGTTGGCCACACGATCATCCTCACTCAACGTGATGAAGGAAAAGAAGTGGTGAACCCACGTACCACGAGAGAGAGCCTCGCTGTACTGAAGAGCTTTCACCAAGCCTAGCCTGCGGCAAAGGTAGTAGGTGAAGGGGCAGCTTCTTGTCATCCGGTAGTCGGAGGACCGGATCATTGGCTGCCTGTCTACCAGTCCGAACGACTCGAGGTAGAGCATAGCTTCAGGGCTTGTTCGATGTTCGGGTTGTTTCACACTCTCTGTTTCGGGGGGCATAGTCTCTCCTTACGGTGCGTTGTCTTCAAAGTCTTGGTAGTTCCAATCCTTCTCAACCTTGTCTTCAAGATCATTCTGAATCAGGTCAGTGACTTTCTTGGTCATGCTGCTGCTGAGTCCACCCATCCACTTGAAGTCTTCTTCGTCGATGTGTACATCAGTGACAGTGATGTCATTGCCATACTGGGTACCTCTGTCTGTATCTGCTGACCACTCTTCACAGGTAATGGTTGCGTGTGCGATCCCAGACTTTACTCCGTAGTCCATCCCTTCGTCAACAACCAACACGATGTCAAACGGGATTTCAATCTTCTTTTCTGTAGTCATGATTTGTCCTTATCTATAAACAGGAAGTAGGGTGCGGCCCACCGACCGCACCCTACGCCCCGAAGAGAGAATGAGATTCTTTATTAGTCAGTCTTGTTCTTGCAGTCTGCTTTGCAATCTGCTTTGCAGACACGTTCCATATCCTTACGGAGCGAACGGACCAGTGTGTAGTACACCAGTACCCATGCAATGAGAGGTGCGCTTGTCGTTTCAGCCACTCTAATAAGTGTTTCGGGTTCCATGTTTACTTGCCTTTTAGTTTTGTAAAAAATGAAATGACTTGTTCTTTAAATGCCATGCCTGCACAAAACGAAACACCTGCAAGTAGAAGCATGAACCAGACAGTGCCAAGGAATCCTGAGAAAGTTGCGAGGGTAATCACTTCTTCTTCTCCGTTAGGATTTGTGTTACCACACGGTACGTCCATGCGGCTGAGATCATTCCGGTGAGAATCACCAGCGGATAGAATATCAGGTCGTCGTACTTCGCAACCATGTATCCTAGGATTACAAGTATAACTCCGCCCACGCTTGGGTACCAGCCCTTCTGGCCTTTGGTGATCACAAGGAGCACCATCCCGGCTAGTAGGCACAGGCCACCTGATACGGACAGGACACTGAGCGGCTCACCTGATGCAGCATTGGTGACTGCATTGGCCGCTTGGTTTCCATATCCACCTATAGTGGGGGTAGTTTGACAGGCTGATAGAGCAAGACACAGGATAATGAATAGAGGTCTAGTCATTTTCTATGTTGTCTAGTCTGTCCAACATCTCGTTGAGACGACGCTCTAGCTCTTGGTCTTTTGCTGTGGCAAAGACCTGAAACTTCAGGAGATCAGTAGAGATCTGGGTGAGTTCTCTAATGTCTCGGCTGTTGAGGTCAAGCTGGTGAGTCTGCTTTCCTACCTGCATGAACATGCCAGCAACAGCAGCAAGCAGGAGGAAGGTCTGCAACCAACCAATGATCATCGGCCAAGGTTTTTCTGAAGGGCTACCCATGATTACGCAATGAACTGTCCGATGAAGTAACCATCAATATCACCATGAGATGATTGGGTAGGCATCATTGTAATCTCTGTTGTTCCTCGAACATCAATAGTAATCCCCCCACCAATGTAGGTGCTATTGGTAGAAGACAAAAGATTCAATGTAGCGTTTACGCCTTCAAGTGCGCCATCGTGATTAGCAAAGGTGAAAACAGAACTTACGTTATGAGTGCCCATAGGAGGAACGTTTGGACTGTCGTCGTCTGAATCTGTGCCGGGATTGACTACAGTAGACGAAAGAACTGGACAAGGAAAATAAACATTTGCCGCAGTCAAGCCACTAAAAACATCACCACTAATATTGGTTGTCACAAAACTATCAGACTGAAAAGGTCTCTTGCCAAGGACAGTAAAGCAACCCGGTGTGTCGTCGTTCTCAGCAGTCATTACCTGCCAGACTTTCAAGGTTGACCAACCATCTGAGTTGACTCTTTGATAGATACCACCAGAAGCAGGACTACTAGCTGCCATCGTATCAATAGCAATACGAGCGGTTTGTGTATCGCCAAGCAGAGTAAAGATCTCGCTTGACTTTGATCCAGTCATTGTCGATGTGGCAATTGATGGAAGGATTATCTTTGATTGAAATACGGCTGACATTTTATTTTCCTAGCTTATGAATTGACCAACATAGTAACCTGCAACTCCCAACGCACTACCTTCTTTTGTATAAAGAGTTACTGCTTTAGTTCCAGATACATCTACTACCGCAGGGCCAAGTATGTAAGTATCATAATTAGAAGATGTTGTAAACAAATTACTGAAACCAAAGTTATGTCCTTGGTTCTCACTAAAACCATTATTAAATGTTATGTTGGCGCCAACGTTGTGTGTTCCCGTCGGGGGCACATTAAATCCATCATCTGATGAACCATCATCTGTTTCATCAACACCGGGCCGAACTTGAGAACCAGACACCACGGTGCAAGGAAACCAAGCAACATTACTTGCTACCACCTCAACGTCATCATCTGAAATGTTATCTGTTGTGAGTGGGTGGGCTGTTGTGTTGTAGAGATTGCTAAGACCTAAAACTTGAGTTCTTTTGGCAAACGTAGCAGACGTTACTTTATTTGCTTCGTCGTTTACCACCAACCAGACAAGCATCCTTGACCAACCAGAGGAATCAATTTTTCTATATGGGCCGGTAGCAGTAGGTGTTGCTCCAAGATCTTCTACAATACTTTTATCGCCAGAAATCCGATCATCTTCTACGCCAGTCTGGCTGCTCAGTACAAATAGCTCACTACAATTTTCCTTTTGGAAAGTTGATGTTTTTACCGAGGGCAAAATTGTTTGGTTGAAAAGTGGAGAGGCCATGTTTAATCCATCAGTCCCGTATTGATTAGGAGCCTAGCAGCCCACTCACCTGTAGCCCTACGCTGGGCAATCGTGGTGCATGGCATGAGATAAATGGGCACTTCATATTCTAAGGTCAACCTCATCAATGCGTCAACAGCTATCCCCGGATTGAACTTGGGACCGGGGATATGTATACGTGCTGATTGTACCTTATGAATCTCGCCCTCAAATAAAAGAATAGGATATTTAAAGTTATCCTTAAGTCTCTTGAGGCAGTCGATAAACCTCGAGCGGCTGGCTGTCGTCAGGCAGTTCTGGGCTATCTCGCTGATGGAGCCTTTGCGTTCTATTCCCCCCACGGTGTCGGCTCCCTTGATGAGGTAGTCGGCTGTGTCGAGTCGTGCCTTCTCTGTCGCTATCTTTATGGTGACCTGTGCTTTACGCTCGGGCACTTGGTGGGGGTTGAGCATGACAAGAGTAGATGGAAACGCTAGTGGTTTCTTCTCCCGGTCATCTACCAGTATGGTGATCTCTCTCTTCATGCCTGCATACTAGCGGACTATCTCCGTCTCGTAAAGGAGCGGGACCTCTCTACGAAATAGCTGCTGCAAATTACCCCAATAGCCACGATCACCAACCACTTCATCAACAGACTCCTGAATAATACTGTTCAAATTGTCTACATCTTTTGTCGGGCAGTCAAAATAAACTGCATCGTAGATCTGCAAGAACATCATAGGTCGGGGGCCTACCTTGTTGAGAGACGGGAGTCTCTTGGTCAACTGATGCTGTATGTGAAGTAGAACATTTCCTGCTGTGGTTTGAATGGGGAAGTTTACTACTTCGTTGATCTGCGATTTTACCTTGGGGTTGTACTTGGTCGAAGGAATTCTGCTGTGATACCACTTGTTTTTGTCCACCTCGAAACTGGTGAACGTGCGTGACTGTCCCGTAAAGGGGAGTGCGATGTATCCGTACTGCTCTGCTGCACAACACAGTTCGTACTGCCACTCGGTCAAGCCGGGTCGCTGGTCGTATCTGGTCTGAACGATGTTCTTGAAGAAGTCGATGGGCATAAGCTCACCGCACATCTCCACCACTGTGCGTTGCATACGGGGTGCGGATGCAAGGAAGAGGTCGGCAAAGTTCAGGGTCTTACCGATCTGTCTCCACTTGTTCTTGAAGTCAGGCTCGTCTTGAATGTGCTGACCAAAGA
>Ga0209645_1001552_pt1 | contig 11384 bp, 20 predicted proteins | sample ETNvirenome_6_30_FD_184070 | JGI IMG/M metagenome (GOLD analysis project Ga0209645, IMG submission 184070) | Marine viral communities from the Pacific Ocean - ETNP_6_30 (SPAdes) (version 2) | ecosystem: Environmental > Aquatic > Marine > Oceanic | place: Pacific Ocean | collected 2013-06-19
TCGTAGTCCCATTAGAACGGTAATTTATCGTTATATCCTACATCAGCAACAGGCTCTGCCTTTGGTTCTGACTTACTGCCACCAACAAACTCAAAGCTTGTAACCTCTACGTCTACTGCGTACCTGTCGATTCCGTTTTTGTCTTGGTATTTACGGTGTCGAGTCTTTCCTTCAATGTAAATTTGGTCGCCTTTGTTGACGTACTTGTGTAGTGTCTCGGCTGTCTTGCCATACGCTACGATGTTGTGCCAATCTGTGCGCTCCTGCTTCTCTCCGTTCTTAGTCCAACGCTCAGACGTTGCAACGCTAAACTTGCAAATTGTAGTATTTGCATCAACGATTTCAGGCTGCTGTCCAACCCTTCCCAATAATAACTGCTTGTTCATAAATAATCTTTTACTTTATCATAACTAACGCTCTTCACGTCCTCCATTTTACCCCTGCAACCACAGCTGTGTGGTCTTGTTGCGTATGTGTAAGTAAACTTGCCACAATCGCATATCTGTATACCTTTCTCTGACGTGTCGCATTTCCATTTGCCACAGATGCAGGTCAAGGTGTTTCTTTTCTCGCTGTACTTATACATTGTTCCAGAATCTCAGTAGCTGTGCTTGTTTCATCTTTAATATCTTCTCATTCTTAGAGTCAAACGCATAAAGCAGTTGCCCAACAATCGTAAGATAGTCCTCAAGGCGTGACCATTCAAAGTAGTTTTTGTCAACCTCAAGGCCAAATATCTCATCGTGTGCCTCTCGTAGTGCGTTTATATTCCCTGTAACTAAGTACTCGCAGACTCGTTTCTCAAACAAGTGTAAGTATCCCTCTGCTATTGTTTCATAAGTGTCAAGCATATTCCTAATTTACTAAATTTTAAAATGGTGTAAAGTCAACATTGTCAACATCCCAATTGTCGTATCGACTACTTTGGCCGACAAATCGCAAGTCACAGACTAAACATTCTCCTTCTCGATTCTTCTTAATAATGCCGTATGCTTTGCCCTTTTCGGTTTCTCCTCCTCGTATTGGGTCTTCCATTAACTCGTAATACTCAGGTCGATACAGAAAGGTTACCGTGTCAGCATCTTGCTCAATACCTCCTGATGCACGTAAGTCTGAAAGCTGTGGCACTTTGTCCGTCCGTGACTCAACACTTCGACTTAACTGATGCAGCAACACAATCGGTATGTCTAACTCGTTGGCCATTGCGTGAATGTTTTTAGAGTTTTGAGTAACGCCTCTATACTCGTCTCCGCCATCGTCCATAAGTCCAAGGTAATCCATTACAAGTATAAACTTGCCGTACTTAGCTTTCCACTTTAGGCACTTAATACGCAACTGAGCAAAGTTAATGCTTGGCGTATCGTCAACCTCAAAGTCTAAATCCTGCATTGTAACGTGTGCTTGGTCGTACTTCATACGCTCAGAGTCGTTTATTCTGTTAAGGCGTAACCTTTCTGTCTGTATTCCACTTAGATAAGACTCTACACGCAACGCAATTTTGTCTCTAATCATCTCGCCACTCCAGAAACAAACAGGCAACTCCCTGCAAGCATTGACTGCAATACTAACTGCAAACGCTGTCTTACCCATCGCAGGACGTGCAGCAACCACGTGAACTCCTGTGTACAATCCTCCGATTGCCTTATCCCATTTGTGCAGTCCTGTCGGCACTCCCAACATACCGCCCTCTCGTGTGCTACGTTCTGCAAGTTCACGATTCATAATTGTAGCAAGTCGCTCAGGCTTTACCTGCTCAAAACTTGTAGTCATTGCATTAACTCGCTGTTGCACCTTGTCAAGTAACTCGTTGACCGATACGTTGTCTTTGTCGGCCTCTTGTGCAATCATTAAACCCATCAGTTCAAGTTCTCGCTTTATCGCTCTGTTTTTTAGTATCCAAGCGTGAGCCTCGATATTAGCAGAACTCCCAAGCTTGTTAGTTAAAGATGCAACGTCAAAGGCTTTAACATTGCTACGTTTTGCTTTTAGCTTTTCGCATACCGTCAGCAAGTCAATAGGCTTACCATCAGCGTTTACTTCAACAATTGCCGTGTAAACCTCTTCGTGCCATCCTGTAAAGTAATCAGGTTGTAAGATTCCAGATACAACGTGATACGCACCCTTTTCCATTAGTATAGAACCCAATACAATTACCTCAATTTTCTCGTGTCTCATTAGGCAAATTTATAGTTTGGTTTAGACTTATCCTCCTTGCTCCACCAAGTACGTGCTGTTGACTTCCAATTTTTAACCTCAAGGCCGTTTGACTTTAGCCAACCTTGTGAATCATAGTAGAGATAAAACTTAGATGCCTCAGATGCAGATTTACCATTCTCTTTAAAGTACTCTGTCACCTGTTTCTCTGTTGGTTTATTAAACTTCTGTTTTGTTTTTTTCTCTTTTTTTCTTTTAGCATTGCCGTGGCTATGCTGTTGCATTGCCGTTGCATTGCCGTTCCATCGCTTGTGTGCTTTTTCCTGTGCAATCTTAGTGCGATTTACAGCTCCTTCTACCTCCTCGCATATCCAATCAATAACCACTTGGTCATTTTCAATACGCATAAAGCCACGTTTAAACAATCGGTCAATTGCTTTATCATTGCGCACATACTCACGAAGCATCTCCTCATCAACATCACACTCACGAGTAAACAATAAGTTACAGCAGTCAATAAATACACCTTTAACCGTGTGCGATTCCATCATTATTCTTCCAGTAATCCACGTCTGTGGATAGAACTTAAACCACTTCAGAGCCATCGCTTATAAGATTTTGTATAACAAGTAATCGGTCTCCTATCGTTGGCTTACTTTCTAGCAACTCTAAAATCTTTAAAGCCTTGTCACGCTCTTTATCGCTGTCATTGCGTTTCATATAAAACACAAAGTCTGCATATCTGTTTGCGTACTCTTGGTCTGTGTCCATACGGTCATTAAACTTCTTGATTGAGTTTATAATCGTAGCGTGGTCACGGCACAATGCTCTGCCTATCTGCTTTAGGCTCATAGGCGATTCATCTCTTAGAAAGTTGCACATAAATTGTCGCATTTCTATAAACCTTTTGCTTCTGTCTGAGCAGGTCAGATGTGCCTTGCTCAATTCATAGTTCTCCTCTATACGTTTAAAAACGTGTCTTGCATCCATAATAAAATAATTTAGGTCGTGAATATATAATAATTATCTGTTGGCAGCACGCTTTGCTGCTTGTGTACTTGAATAGCTATCCCTTTCACGAATAGGGTCAAGCTGATTCTGTTTGGCTTTGTTAATCAGGACAAGCCTTTCCATCATATCAACCTCCTCTGCTTCTGCAAGTATTTGCTCTCTTTTGTCCTCGCCATAACTTGACGTGGTCAACAGCCTTTCCAGATACATCAGTTGATTGTACTTAATCTGACGAGCTTCCTCCTTGCTATTTAGCAAGTCGTTTATCGTGTCGTATGTTACAAACTCCCAACTCATATAAATTTTAGTTTTGAAATTTTCCAAAAGTAGCCTAGTGAATTAAGTGCATCCTTAACCATAATGTCAGTCTCAATCCAAACCCCATTCATATAGTAAGATGTAACTGCACACCTAGATAAATCAATAGGCTCAGTTCCTAATTGATTATGCTCTATCTTAAGTGCTGTGGCTTTTATTGTATGCCACGAGTCTACTATCCTCTCTAAGATTAACCGTTGCCCAATAGGTATTCCTTTGCTGTTATAGTTTTTTAGTTCCATCAATATCAAAGCTTCATTATCAAATTCTAGAACGGCATCAATATCTGAAGGATGTATCTTGTCGTTCTGCAATCCTGTAAAGTCAATGGCTTGTTTTATGTGATTAACGTTTTTAATTAAACTCATTGCTTCTTGATTAAGACGTATTGCTGAGTAAACTGACCATCGTTAATCATTGTGGTCATTTGGTCTAATCGTCCACGTATCTCACGAGGCACAAAACGCATCTCTCCTTCTATCTGTACAAGCGGATAGTCATACAAATCTCGGGCGCAACCAAATTTTACAGCGGCCCTCTTCAGCGCATCGCTTATACCGCCCTTAGTTGACTCAATGGCTGTGTCATCTGCACCATCCTCTTTGCTTATCCATCCGTCATCAGTTTTAACTGACAGCGTACACATAACACCTTTACCTTTCCACTCTCTGTATTCGTCCTTCCAACCCTCAGGGCCAAAGGCATCGTCAAACCTGTTCATTACAGCACGGCTCTGGATGTATGGCACGATTGTGGTCTTGCCACCTTTCGCACTTTGTACACGCCATTCAATCTCGTTAGGCTGTATCGGTTGTCTTAGAATCTCGTAATTAGTCATTTTTAAAATATTTATAAAGGTCATATAATCCACTTGCACAATCGTCAAGCTCACACATATCAATAACGCAAATCGCATCGCCAACAGTCAGCTCAAACACGTTGTCGTTATTTGTCAGGGCAACCATTGCACGCTCGTAGTGCATAGGTCGCTCGTCTTTTTTTAGTATCAAGGTTGTCACTTGCTCAGGGTTTAGTTTATCTAGTAGTGTCATCTTCTAATTCATTAATAAGTTTAGTAATAAATGGCACAAAGTTATGGCCTCCGTACTCGTTACGCAATACCTCAGCAGTATACTTTGCAAAGTCCTTAACGTGCATATCTCCAAGCACGCTCGCAATGGCACGTGCCTTAGGATGGCAATTGTTTACCGTCAACTCAATACGCTGATAAGTATGGTGGTTAAAGTACTTCTTGTCTAAGTCGTGATTATAGTGCTTTTGCATTGTCTCATTTACAATGCCTACAAAGTCCTCAATCTCGGCAGTATGCAAAAAGTCATCTAGGTGCATTACTGCTCTTTCTCTTTCTTGTTGTTTTCTCATTGTTTCTTGTGTGTTATTCATAATTAATTGTTTTGTTGTGAGTCACGTAATTCATCGTAAGGACAGACAGACCAATCGCCATCTTTTACATCTTGGCCATCGCCTTCATCGTTTTGCTCTTGCTCATCAAGCCATACAAAGTATTTGTGCATATACATAAACAATCCTGTACTGTCGTTGGTCATTTCTTTGTAACTATCCCAAGCAACATTTTCAAGGTCGTAATACCACTCCTCAAACTCGTCACCATTTACTGTAATGACAACTTGGTGAGGTGAGTCGTAACCAAGGTGAGAGTAATTGACTATGTAGTCTCTTTCTTTGTGTAATTCAATAGAATTTAAATAATACATAATGTTAATAATTTACTGCTAATATACACATTGAATCTAAATATGCAACACCTAACTAAAAAAAAATTATCTTTAAGTATGTTCACATTGGAGATTACTACATTAGACGGACAGCAGACCGTTGAGTTACCATCAGGTTGGCACGAAGTATCGTACGCTTATTACAAGGAACGCATTGCACCTTTTGCACAAGTAGACGAAGAGAACATTGTAAAAAACAATGTGCGACTTGTTTGTTCAATGCTTGGCATAAATGCTAATGAGGCGAACATTATGGAGTTCTCTGCTATACTTGGCAACCTTATGATGTGGATGGAGGAGATGCCAGAGGTCAAAGAGTTTTGGCATAATGATGTGATGTACGAAATACCTATGTTAGGCAAAGCACAAGCAGGTGATAAGCCGTTTATGACGGTCGGAGATTGGGAAAACGCTAACGATGCAATGAAGTTTTTACAAGACTCTGAGTACGATAGCAATAGTAATGCAGATGTAGGACTATTGTTGTTGGCTGCGTTTGCTCGTGGCCCTGTCGAAGTAAATGACGTAGAGTTTGCACGTAGACTTGAGGAATGGCAAGATGTAAATATGGATGCAATACTGTCTGCCTCGTTTTTTTTTCTTTTGTTCAATCACACATTCAAGAAGGATACCCCGCCTTCTTTGACAGAACTCACGAAAAAAGCAACTCGTCTACTCCCAAATATAACTTTGGATGGACTACGATGGTTGCTCGGCTTGCATCCGCAGGTATATTTGCAAAGCCTGCTGAACAAGGAAGTGTCATAGAGCACACTTACCAAGCCTGTCTTTTAGAGTTTATGAAATATGGACAGATATACGCCTCTGGTAGTTTATAAGTCCATCAGGCAGTTAATAGCTGTGTGTCCTCCGATAACAACACCACAACCAATGGCTTGCTTCTTGTATGCACGAGCGTAACTCATAGAATAGGCAGACCTATCTATACCACAACCGACCTGCATACCAAATATTTTAAACTTATTGCCAACCATCCACTCGGTGTAAGCTTGTGTGTGAATGTGTCCTTGCACCGTTGACATCATATCGTTTTTAGCCTTTGTGCGTGCTGTACCACCTTCGCCGTGTACGTACTGAACGTCATCGTAAACAATACGCTCAACCCAATTCCAATTTGTGCCAAGCACCTCATTGTACGACTTTATCCATTCTTTAGGTATTGCACTACTAAATGCCTTACGCATAATAATTCTGTCGTGGTTACCAATAATAACGTCAGCGACAGGAAAAGCATCTGACCAATCCTTTACTTGATTGATAGCATATTGCAACTCATCGCCACCGCCTAATCCGTCAGGACTTGTTTCGTGATACGATGCGTAATGATTGTCTATAATGTCTCCGATAAATATAACTTGATTGCAATTGTGCCTATTATAAACGTCCACACAAAAGTCCAAATATCCACTATGAGAAAATGGGAGATGTACGTCTCCAATAATAAGAATCCTTCGTTCATCACGTGTTATGTTTTCAAATGCTTTCCTGCGTTGTCCGCTTAGTCTTGGCCTGATTTCTGACATATAGTTTTGATTGTATTAAATAATGCACCAACAATCGACTCTTGGTATTGCAGGTTAATCATTCGACTATAATCATAGTACAAGTCAACACTTCCTGCATATATAACAAAAGACGGACATTTTGGTTTCTTTAAAATAGAGTGCTCGTGTTCCAAATCATAGCAAACTTTATCCACAGGCATTTGCCAACCTTCCATATTTATAGACATCTCTTCATACAACAACTCGCCTATCTCCTCGCTACGTTCACGGATGTTGCCTAAGATGCGTATACCTGAACGTTCGTGTGTTCCTGTATAGATAGATAAAGCAAAGGTGTCGTAAGCCATTGTATAGCTGTTTAAACGCTGTACACGTGTACACTCTGACACGTTGCTTAGTTCAGAACATATGTTAGTGTAATGTATTGCCTCGTAATCTAACTCTCTCTGCAAGTCATTGCATATCCAACGACTAAAGTTGCCACCATTAAGAATACCGTGTCTAAACTCAGGAGAGTGTTTACCATTATATAGGCCTGCAATAGTACCTCCACCCTCAGGATTTAGGATTACCATTGAGATACTTTTTGAGTGCTGATAGTAACCCTGTGCCAGTATGTCGTTGTATGTTCTCATAAACACTAAGCATCTCTGTTGATGCGATTATACTGCTAACTGCAAATGATACAATTAGTCTGCCGTCAGGCAAATACAAAAGGTCAAATGCGTGTGCAATTAATATAGCAATAAAATAGGCAATAGCCTTGTCAATGCTTTTACGCACACCTCGACTAATGAACCGCATATTAGATGCACGCCATCCTGTGTACAAATCAGCAAACACTAAGGCAATAGTAAATACAAGATACCACGCAATAGGCAGTAAGAACCAACCAATTGCTGTAAGTATCGTTGTAAGTATGCCTTTATGTATCACTCTTTTTTGCACGTTTGCGAAGTTTACGGTCTGCTCGTAATTGCCTCCTCTTGATTCGAGTTGCACGTAGTTTAGCACGTGCTTCTTTTGCAGGTCGCTTAATCTCTAAGCGTGTTCTTTGATTGTCTGCTATTGTTGGCAGAGCCTTGCCAATTCCTGCAAAGAACTCTATAATCGAGGCAAGAAACTTACTCAGCACTCTTCTTGTCCTCCTCCTCTTTTTCTACAAATAGACGTTCCTCGATTGCATCTGGCAACAGCTCAAGTATGCGCTCAAGTATTTCATCGTCTTTCTTGGTTTTAGTTAATGGTGCAATGTATCTGTCATAGAACACGACAGCACCTAGGAGGATAGTGGCAATCTGCCATCCCCAAACTTGGATAAATTCTATTAATGAACTCATACTACAAATATTGAATTGGTGATAAAATCGGAATTGTTTTGTTCAGACCAACCATACGTGTTCGCATTGTCACGTAGGTAGTCAATCAATCGTTGACGTAGTTGCTGAACTAAGGTTTCGTTCTGTTTGTGTGCAACCATACGAGCCTCCTCGGTTGCAGTTGCGTTTGTTGTGTTTGGATATGCTGCACCTACATTGCTAATACGTGGACTGTTATTAGCCAATACAAGCGATTTAACGCCATAAGCAAGCAAAGGCTTTACGTAGGTATCTCTAAGTGTTATCTCGTCAGCAGAGGGACTCCCACCGCTTACAGAGGCATATAACGTATCGCCAAGAATAGGCTTAATCGTGTTGTCCTCAATCAAGTCAATAAACCTTGCTTTAATATCGGCAGGGTCAAAGTTAGCGTAAAACGCTTCTGTTACTATATCACTCGCTGTCATCAACGCCATAGCCTAACTCTTTTTGTATTTCAGATAATGGAACTGCCTCGTCTATCTTCGCTTGGCTTACATAGTCAAGTGCTGTAAACATTGGCTTGTTCTCAAACATAATAGGAGACTGCTCTGCAAGCTCGTAGTACTCAGTACCCTCTAAGGTATGTAGATAGGTGTGCAGTATCTTCTCTTGTAATGGCTCGATTTCGTATTGCATCACTCGTCTATGGTGATTCTCTACTTCACGCACGTTGCCTAATTTGCCTGCTTCCTCAACACCCATAAGTGACGGATGCCATCCTGCTGCCATTATAATGTTACGCTCACACGTACGCCCTAAGTCTTTAAACGCTCCGTCAGTTGGAAGGTTGTATTGTACAAGTGAAAGCTTACCATCGCCACCTGAAATGTTTACAGGTGTACTTGGCCCAAAGGCATTTTCTCCTTTAAGTTGCTCACGGATACGGTCACGAATTTCTTTGGCTGTATCGTCATCAGGTGTAAACGGCATCTCAACGTTTAGGATACCACTTAGATGTATAGAGTTCTGTAAATGCGTGTAATTGAAACGAGGCAATAGGTTTTCAAGGATTGCATCGTAATACGCACCTGTCCAATTGGCTCGGCCATATACTTGCATTGCAGGCTCGTAATCGCCAACACGATGCACACAAACCTTCTTAAACACACGGTCTTGTTCATCTACAAAATCCTCATAGCCATACCCTGATAACGGTAGCCTATAAGGTCTGTATTCGTTGCGTGAATAATGTGCCCAGTTTTTACTTATCCATACACCTGTCGGCTCTAGGTATTCATCAACGTCTGAGCCGAAACGTACTTGCGACGCATCTAGGTGCATTGCAAAGCTGCGCTCCTTAATTGGTGTGTTGCCTGCGTACTCGATGTAGCGGACTTCTTTTATAAAGCCTTCACCGTGTAGTTGTACGTCTAGAGCAACACGGTAGATAAGTTGTCTTAAATCGTAGTGAGTCTTTGGACTCGTGAACTTATCAATCTTCTTTTGAAGGCTCTCGTTCTCCGTCTTCAAGTCGGAGGCTACTAAGTTGCTCTTCTGTGTTAGGACTGCTCTCAGCGTTTTGCTGTTCTGATACGCTTCTGCTATCCTCTGTGGAAACAGACCTGCGTTTCCGTCCTCTCCCCACTTTATCCACTTTGTCCCTCGATACCCTACTATCTCCGACCCCATTGTCGGCTTTTCGTGACTTTCGTCCAGAAGGTTTAGTATCTGAAAGGCATTCAAAGAATTTAGGGTATTTTTTGCAGGTTTCTTCATTATAGGGATTTGAGCCATCTAAGGGAAATACAAGGGTAAGCCCACCTCCAACGAAGGAGATGGACTTGCCTCTGTATTGTGGTTTTACCTTGCAGTTGCAAGACATATTATTCAGTTGGTGTTAACAACTCTGCAATCATCAAGTCGGTGTCGGTAATAGCACCTGAACCTCCTGTTAAAGCTGAAACAATAAATGGTACTTGCTCTTGCATTCCCATTATGTTTAACTCAAAGGTGTTTGCATCAGTACGTACAGAACCTGAACCACCGTTAAGTGAGTTAAACTCAAGCGTTCCAAGTTCTGCTTGGTCAGCACCTAACATTCGAAGTTTTGTACCTGTTCCAAATTCTTGAATAACTGCAACTAATTCGCAGGTATCTCGCACTTGCTCTAAAGAGTAAAGCTGTGCAGATGTTGGTGCAGGTACGTTCATAAAGATGTTAACGGTTGTAACGTCTACTCCGTTGTCCTGACGCTCTGTATTAGACTCGTAACGTGCTTCACCTTTCTTAAAGGTAAATTCAACAAATCCTTCACCTGCTCCTGTTGCAGCAAAGTCGATGTCAGTAACATCGTGCTTGTCAAGGGTAACGTCAAACGTTACTGAACTTATTTTTGCAAGGTCACAAAGCAACAGGCGTTTAATACCACCTGCTGTTCTGTTACACTTGTCTACTGTTAAACTACTTAAAGCCATTTTCTATGCTATTTTATAAGGTTAAAAATTAGCTTAGAAGTGTGATGCTCTTACCATCAGAGATAGCAACATCAAAGGCAAAGTCTAAGCGATAACGAATTGTGCGACTTGCAGAAGCAGTTGACTGGTCAACAATCAATACTTGGTTAAGGTCGCTGATAAGTGGCGTTGCAAAGTGTAGGTTTGCAATTCGAGAGCAAACGATAGCGTTGTTACGCATCTCAGGCACTTCAAGTACTCTGTATCCTAAAAACGCTAACTCATAATCTTGAGAGTAAACGTTAGGAGAGTAAGCAGCCTCTGCTTGTTGTAATTTGTAAGCAGCAGCAATACGTGAAGGAACGTAGAAAACCGTGTCAGGAGCAAGACGAATAGAGTCTGCCATATTGCGGTATACTTCCTCTAATGCAGGTATAACGTTGTTCTTGTTAATACAAGTAACGTTACCTGTAAATCCTGCGGCAGCAGCAGATACATCTAACCCAATTTTGAAAGTTGTTGCATCAATTACTTGAGTAATGCTAAAAGTCTTACCATCGTTAGAATCAACAGCAGCATCTGAAATTTCGCTAAGTGTTACCTTGTCTCCGACAGCGTAATCAGCCGTAGAAGCAACAGTAATGACTGTGTCAGCAGCATCAGTAAAAGATGCAGACTGCTTGTAAGTACCTCCAACAGCAATGTCATTGACTGTTGAGTCAGCAAGCATTGTGTCGATAAGGCCTGTCACAGCGTTTGAACCGCCTTGTGAAATACCTTGTGTAGAACCAAACTGAGAAACCGCTAAAGCAGAACCACTCCAAATAGAAGCACCAACGAACAAAGAAGCCTTTTGAGCAAAGT
>Ga0209645_1001553_pt1 | contig 11375 bp, 15 predicted proteins | sample ETNvirenome_6_30_FD_184070 | JGI IMG/M metagenome (GOLD analysis project Ga0209645, IMG submission 184070) | Marine viral communities from the Pacific Ocean - ETNP_6_30 (SPAdes) (version 2) | ecosystem: Environmental > Aquatic > Marine > Oceanic | place: Pacific Ocean | collected 2013-06-19
CCTTCAAATTCAAAGAACAATTCCATTTGGTCATGAACTTCCATTAAAGGATGGGCTACAGGATCTACTATATACTTTTTAGTTTCTGAATCTGTTTTAAGCATATGTACAACTTCTTCAGCCTGAGCTAATTCTTTTGCACTAATTACTTTTTTTCCTTTAGAGGAGATTAGAAAATTATAGTATTTAGTATAATCATTTTTACCGTCATTGAATTTCTTACGTACCGTTTCTAGACCTAATTTAAAGCCTATTGCCACATATGCAGCATTGAATAGCTCATCAAAAGGTATATTGTCATGATTAACTTCCTGATAATCTGCCAATAGTTTACATAAATCTCCCATCATTCCCGATGGTCTGGAGATTTTCATTACTGCAAACTCTTCATCAAATTTTTCAGGCTCTGTTATAAGACAGTCAACTGCAGACCCTTTTGTAAAATAAGTAGTGTCTACTCTTTCAGGAGCAAGAATATGCTGCTGATACTTTTTAGGAGAAGTAGCAAATAAATTAAGTGATGAAACACTCATTACATGCTCATTCATTTTATTACCAGGGTTTTGTACTGGTGTACCTCCTATATTATACATATTAAATTATTTGTATGTTAAAAACTAATTTACGTACATCAGAAGGGACAAAAGTAATTTGTCCAGAACTTCTAACATATTCTACACTGTCTTCGGGTATTTTACCTTTTTCTACTAATGTATCTAAGAACCATTTGGTCCAAGGCCATTGATTATCGCAATCCCAATTTAATTTATCCTCAGGCTTATACATGTCTATCCATACTCTAAGATAGCACCCAGAAGGTATATTTATAACAGGTAATTGTTCTATAAATTCTCCTAAATATTTATGCATCCAACGCGCCACTTTTGATCTTGCAGTATAATGCAACGATCCATCGTATATTCTTTGACCATTGATTGTCCAATATTTAGGCTTACCTGCTACAAGCGGATTTGCTAGTACTCTATTTTTATTATCGTCTACTAAATAACCTTGTTTATCAAAATGAAGATGCCCAGATTTTATTTTTGAAATATGCTTTTTAGGCATTTTCTTACTTGTATAATCTGATTTTTTATAATACTTGGCTCTTCTTTTTTGAGAAATAGGAATTTTATCTTCATAATTAGGTATTACTACCTTCCATACTTTTTTCTCATTCATATTAATTTCTTTAATAAACCATTTGTGGATTCTATACCATATTTAGATATATAATCACTAATGTCTTTACATGTTACATCAGGTATAAAGATACATTTTGCATTTTGTATATACTCATTTAATTCTTTTGCGCCTAGTTTTCCAGCTTCATCATTATCGAATAAAATAAATATATTATCAAAATTCTCACTTATATCTTTAATTAATTGATGTTGAGTTTTAGTGTTCTCACTTTGAGGGGCAATCGCACTATAACCTAAAGAATGTAAGCACATTACATCTTTAAGTGACTTTGTTATAATTAAGGTAGAATTGCTAAAATCTAAAGCTTCAAGTCCTTGAACATCTTCAAAGTCTATATTACTTAACCATTTCATATCTCCTTTAAAGCATAAAGGACGATATACTTTTACATTTCCACTATGAAATTTATAACAAAAGATAGGATTAGTTTCCCAAGATCTTAAGATTAATTTTTTATTGAGAAATACAAATTCTGCAGCATATACATTATATTTTGTAAGTATATCTTGTGTAATATTATATTGATCCCAATATTCTAATTCCTTTTTACTAAACTTTTTAGGTTTAAATTGAATTAAATGCTTTGCAGCATCAAATTTTTCAATTTTATCATATTCTTTTAATTCTATTTTAGATGCTTCTATATTTGAGTCTAATATATTTAAATCTCTTGCAATAATTTTTAATGCATCTGTAAAATTTACAGAAAATAATACCATTACTAGATCAAAACACGATCCTTGGTCTCCATTAAAATCTTTAAATCTTAATAACCCCTCTCCATTATAGTATAAAGCAAAAGAAGGGTTCGACTCCTTCCTTAATGGGCTTTTATATGCCTTATTAAGTTGGAAATCGAACCCTAAATAATGCCTCATTATGTAAGATTCACTAACCTGACTCAAAATCAATTCTTTTGTCAGTTTTTTAGGAATGTTTATATTCCTTGAATCATACATATCTACACTTTAAAATGGAAGAACTGTTTCGTCAGTTGATGCTGCCTCTGTAGAAGCTTTTGCAGTGTCAGGCTCCATCTTATCATACTTAGGATTAATCTTAAGACTAGTTGTAGGGTGAGTTTCTACATTTTCGATAAATGGAGTAAAGTTTGGAAGACTGCTATAATCTTTATAGTTAAGTACAACTTTCAATCTAAGCTTTGCGCTTGTATTTGCAGTGCTCATTAGATTGATAAGATTATTACAAAACTCATCATATGTAGCTCCAGAAACTACAAACTTATCTTTTGGAATAAACTGAGTACAAATATGCTTTACTCTGATAAGCATATTGTTTACTCTACGGTTAACCGCATCTTCTTTGGTTTCCCCTTCTTTCGGAGTAACATAGTCAGGATTAACCTCAAACTCATTATGCATAAGTTCATTACCTTCTGAATCTTTGAAAGAAAAGCTTAGATACGATTTACCATTTTTATCTTGTTTTTTGGTAACCCCGTCAAAGCTTACGTCTTCATTAATTCCTACAGGAATAGCTGATGAGCCTCCTGAAGTATCTACTTTTAGATTTTCGTTAATTGTATACATGATTGTTATTATAATTTAATTTAAAATATATCCATTGAATCTACTGATTCTTCTTCAGGTGTGAACTGATGTCCTCCTTCTGTTCCAGGAATACCGTGCTTAGATTCTTCCTCTGTTTCTTCTATTGTATCCCAGGTATCTTCTTCCACTTCTGTTGTAGTAACAGTTTCTCCGTTAACGATCAGTTTAAAGAAAACATGGTCAGGATATTCTATAAAAGTTGTAGGGTCCGAATCTACAAATATTTTAACTGTATCTGCAGGAGAATGGCCTAATACATTCCTTAGATCACGATTGTGAGGAATATTCTTGGCAATGCCTTGCTTATTTACAGCTAAACCATTGTTATCAGGCGCAAGATAGATATAATTATGCTCATTTTCATTTTCTGCATATGCAAATCCTATCTTGTTCTTGCCTTTTGCAATGTTTAATTTAGACATAAGAGCTGGGGATAGTTTCATAGCTCCTTTGTCTTTCAAATGAATACACAGGTCATCACCATACTTATTCATTCGTTCTACTTTTTTACCTACTAATCTCATTCGTAATATTTATTAATTGTTGAAATTACATTATTGATATCGTTTGGGATTTTAAGGTCCTCAAACATTCCTTTTGGGGTTTTGCCTGTAGTGGTACCATCACTTTGTGTTACAAAATAATGTTTAATATCACCGTTGGCATCTCTTTCTACATCTGTAAAAAGAACAATAGTAAACATACCCTCCATATTTACTTTGTCATCTACTAGCTTTCCAATAGTCTTGAACTTTAGCTTTCTATTACCTTGAAGATCAGTAGAAGCTTCTGCATGGCCGATCATTACAAACGTAATATCATCACGCATATTCTTACCTGCATTGGCAATTTCCCATGCATGCAAACCTATCTCGGTAAATTTGTCAAAGCCACGCTCATTTGCTCTACGCATAAACTCATTAGACATCACATATTGAAAATCATCAATGATAACAGTTTTAATGTGAGGCATATTAGCATCTACATGCTTAAGAGTAGCGACTATTGTAGGAGCATTATCAGTTGCAATATAATTACCTGTTGGATTTTCTTTTGTAAGAAGAGTATAATTCTTTTTCCATCCTCTAAAAGGCATTGGCTTCTTTGCAACATTAATAAGAAAGGTAGATTTTGGGTCCAGTGTTTCAAGGCTAGTGGATTTACCACTACCAGACTCGCCTATAATTAAAATTTCTTGGCTCATTTAAGGATTTATTATTTGTTGGTATTCTTCGATTTTATTATGCTTTAAATTATCTAACATACTAAGAACTAAGCCGCTCTCACCATCTCTATTCTTAATTATATGCCAATAGATCATAGCTTGCGTATTATCTAATGGGTTTAGAATAGGAAGTTTAGGAGGTCCATAAGTTTGCAAATTGAGCATAAAAGGTTTATGACTGATGATTACATAGTCAGAGCCATGAAAGACAGAATCACTACCGAATATATCCTTTTTCATAGGATAATTCTGCATAGGATTAGTAAGTCTTTCCGACTTTTCTATTTCACGATTTAATTGGCTTAGTACTATAAAGATACACTTTATTTTCTTCTTTAGCAACATAAACATCTTATATAATCGTGATAATATTTCACGCTCTGATGCTCCTTGAGCACCTCTGGTCAATAAAGTATGGTCTAGAAATACTACGGTACCATAATATGGGCCTTTTATCTTTTTCTGCTCTTCATGAAACTTCAAAATAGTATTGTAAATTTCTTCTACTGAACCAGGGACATCTACATAATAGACATCATAGGTCTTAATATCAGAATTTACATGCGTTTCAGCTTTTTTGAAATCTTCATCTGATAATTTAGAATTACCAGAATATAGTTCTGTGACAGTCTTATCCATTTTAGAGGATATTTTTCTGCCTACTTGCTTAAACGCTACCATCTCGAAATTAAAAGACAATACTGAAAAAGTCTCATGCTTGTTTTCATCAAAAAGACTAGTTTCAAGCTGATTAGCCATAGAAGATTTACCAGAGCCAGACATACCAGCAATAGTAGTTATGGTTCTCCACTCAAATCCACCTGTTAGCTTAGAATTAAGTTTCTTCCAACAAGTTTTCAATGAGCGGATCTTACCTTTTCTTCTTAAATCCATATACTTCAGAGCATCCGCACTGGCTTTATGTATATGATTATACTCTAAGCCCTTCTCATTCGATTTTTCCTCCATAGTCTACAGTTTTATCTTGCCCAGTGGCTTTAAGGTTTTCTTGATACTTAAGCACATCTTTCCAAATTTCTTGGCCTAGCCAATTCTTTAAGGTTTTCATATAAGACATATTACCATTATCTGAATAAGTTTTTACATAATAGCTAACTGCTAATTGTAATTCCTGTGCAGTAGTTTGTTTGTCTTGAATGAATTTAAGATATAGTCTTCTTATTTCCTTTGTACCTTCTTTTAGAAAATCAGTTCTACCATTAGAACGAATAACCTTAGTAGGATAAGTACTTAGAAACTGCTCAAACTCTTTCTTGTAAACATCATCAGATAATCCTGATAGATCCTGTTCGCCTAGAAAAGGATTATCAGCTTTTTGGTCTGCGTAACTATCTACAAGATTTTTGATAAAAGTTTCACCATCATCAGTTGGTATCCATTTATCATCATAAAGCGTAATATATTTCTGGTCTCTTAATAGAAAATAATCATCGTCTTTAAAAGGGCCAAAAGTTTTAGTGTGTATTTTTAGTAATTCTTCTTTGTCATACACATAACAATACAATATAAAATACTGAGTTAAAGACATATTGGCCTCTACCAATATATCCATAAAAGTTTTTCCGAAAGCTATCATTTCATCTCTTCATTTTAAATAATTATTTGGTTAATACTATCAATCCATTTCACATTATGATCTTTTGCTGTCCTTTTACGAACCCATTTTACTTCTTGGCTTCCTTTAACATAAAGATTAATGTATATGGAATTTTTACCTTCTTGAACTCTTAGAGTTCTGCCCTTTCTTTGAATATTATCCAAAGCTTTTGAGCTACCTGCTGTACATATTCCTAAGGAACAATCAGGTACATTAAATCCTGCATTTAAAGCTTTAACAGAACTTATTACTCTTTTAGAATTACTCTCATCCGCAAACTCCTCTAAAGCCAGTGTTCTAGCTTTCTTATTGAGTTTACTATGAAATGTAATGCATTCATCTCCTAATATTTCTTGCAGTCTTTCAGCAAACTGAATAGATTCACTGAATACAAGTGCTTTTCTATCTGAAAATTTACTTAGAATATCTTTAGACAATGATATTTTGGCTGCAGCATTATAACAAAGGTTCTTTCTTTTCTGCATGGCCATATAAAATATATTGGCCCATTTTGCTTTGTCTCTATTTTTAGAAGTTTTCCATTTAGCAGCATTTTTAAACGCATCAAATGGTCCTCCTAAATTATCTACTGCTTGTTTATAGATAACATCTATTCTATTATATTCCAGAGCCTCCATAGGTGTAAAGCTTACTCCTATATTATATACTTTATGATCTGCAATTAACCCTAGATTGTTAGCCTTCTTAAGATCAGTCTTTTTTACAATAGGTGCAAAAGACTCTAATATCTCTAAATGGCTTTCATTTTCAGGGGGAGTAGCAGTAAGGCAGTATATTTTATCCCAGGTATTATTATCATAGAATTTTCTGTATTCATAAGATAGTGTAGTGTGGACTTCATCCACAACTACAATATCCCAATGATGTTTCTCTAATTTATATGCAGACTGAATGCACAAGAACTCTATATGAGGTAATAAATTACTATGTCCCCATTTTTCAAATTCATTTTGCCATTCATTATCTCTTAGATTTTCTGTAGGAACAATAACAAGAGCTTTACCACCATCTTTAATGCTATGTGATATAGCGAGTACTCCCATTCTAGTTTTACCTAGACCAGTAGCAGCAATAGAAGTGCCTTTATAACCGCTTTTAGCCCAAGCATTTAGATGATCTCTCTGTTCATTGTCCTTCTGGTCGTTTAAATTGAGTTCCGTCTGCATTGTTATTGTAGTATTGCATTAAATATTTAGCATAATTAGTGTCTAATTTTTGGTTTTTATAATAAATTTCTTGTTGTCCAGAATCAATAGCATCTTTCACTACTTTTTCAAAATACAACAGTTCGTCCTCACTCAGATTCAAAGAATTTCTGAGTGAGTGAATCACTTTCATGTGTCCCATAAGATTTAAGGATTTGTAAATATAATTATTTTTCCCATTGAGTACTAATATTAGCCTCAGCTTTTAGTAGTCCTGATGGCAATATCACAGTAGCCGCAGCTTCCATGAGTTCTGACATTTTTGCCCGCCATGTTTCCGCATAGTCTTTATGGCATAGTGTATCAATTTGGTCATGAACAGTCATAACCATTTTAACAGGTATATCATTAGACTTAATATAGTCACGGATATAAACCATAGCCAGCTTGGTCATGTCAGCTCCCGTACCCTGGATAGGAGTATTTTTAGAAGCACGTTCTATACTGCCTAATAGTTTAAAGGCAGCACCATCCATATCATTTGCAAGATGTGGAGACCAATTATCAAAATGTCGTATGCGTCTAATAGGAGCATAAGTTTTGATATAACCATGACTTGTGCCATATCTACCTAAAGATTCTAAGAATTTACCAATAGAAGGAAACGCTTCAAAATATTTGTCAATTAACTCAGTTGCCTCAGTTTGTGTAATATTAAGAGTCCAAGATAATTTATGAGGTCCCATACCGTATGCAAGACCAAAATTGATAGTCTTTACATTGGTTCTTAGTTTTTTGTGCTTTGGACAGTCGCACTTCTCTTTATTAGAAAGATAAGCACAACCGTCCTCTGCACTTGTTAACCACTCATCTCCATAAACCAGATCGGCACAGACACTATGTAAATCCTGTCCTTTTTCTAGAACATCTCGCCATACAGGGTCTTTTGACCCTTCAGCTATGATACACAGCTCTTGCGAGCTATAATCTGCTGAGACAAATACATAGTCTTCATCACTTGGAGCAAAGCAATTCCTAAACTTATTATCAGCAGGTATCTGCTGCATGTTAGGAGTGTTACTTGCTACGCGACCTGTGTTTAAAATCTGATTAAATGAAGTGTGGATAGCACCATCAATACGTACATTATCTAAAAACCCATCACCATAACTAGTGGCAAGTTTCATTTTTTCTTTATAGTCAATATATTTACCTATTAGAGGATATTTATATCTATACTTATAAAGCTCTTTACCATTTACATTCTCAAGTGTAGGTACAAATGTTTTAAGTACTGCTAACACCTGCATTGGGCTAGACCACTTAACATCTACCTTTCTTAAGTCTTCTTCAGGAGTAAACAGATCTCCTTGAATATATTTACTCATAAATCCTTTTAACTTAGGATTGGTAAGTATTTCATTATCAAGTTCTTGCTCTAATGCTACCGCTTGCTCTCCAGAATCTTTAGATATCTCTTTCCATTTAGTTTGGTTAATTGGAATACCATTGTATTCAATATCTGCAAATGCAAGAGCAGCTTTATTTTCAAGATCAATTGTACTAGTAAGATCTTTTGTAGTTATGGTAGCATCTTGTTTACTTCTAATATCAATCAGATACTCAACATCTTTAGCACCATAAACTATTTGAGTTTCATCAAATGGTTTGCCTTCCAATCCAATAAACTTATTACGAGTTTCTTTATCCAGTGTAATATCTAGATACCTTTCGCATAAAGCTTTTAATGAATATCCAGGATTCTGTTTACCACAATGAATTACTTGCTCAGCAAGCATGGTATCCCATATACCTTCTAATTCTATATCTCCCCATCGTTTGATAAATTTATAATCAAACTTAGAATTGTGAAGAATTTTAATAATATCAGGATTTTCAAGTACAGCACGTAAAGGCTCAATTGATACTGCTCTAGTGTCAATAACAAATTGATGTTCTTTGTCACCTATTTGAAACATAATCATTTTCTTAATTAGAAAATCTAATCCTTCAGTTTCAGTGTCTACACCAAGATATTGCTTACTAGAACAGTATCGAGCTACGTCTTCTATTTTACATGTTTGACAGTTTCTGTATGGTACAGCACTATCAGGGCCTACAAAATAGATCATTTGCTTAAAAGATTTGAAAAAGTACCACTTACAGCATCTTCTTGAAATCCATTTTCTTGATTCAATTCCTGTATTGGTATATAAGTATTATTTACTTTTTTAAATACATTGACTTCATAAGAATCATTTATAGAATCAAAATTAAAAACTAATCCTTCTACAGCTAATTTTCTAAGCATATGCGCTTCTTTGTCAGTTATACCTTCAGAACCTAGTTTTTCAAAATCAATTCCCATTGATTCACATGCTTCTTTATCTACTTTAGTAAAATTACATTCACTTACAAAGCAACAGTAAGTAGAGCCTGCAATTCTATTCATTTTTATACATGTATCTTTTACAACTTCTTTATCCTCAAACATTTCTGCAGGAATTGGTCCTATTTTACGCCTATTGTTTTTGGTTAACATGTATAAAGCTGGTTCAAATGCATTTTTCTCTTGTTTCTTAAATACATCTGCCATTACTTTTATTTGAAATTCTTTATATGTTATCATATTAAAAATATTAAATCTCCCAGTTTTGAGTTATGCAGGGACTTGAGTGACCCGTAGGTATGCTAGTAATGCCTTATCGCCACTGGGAGATTATAGGTTAATGAATAAAGATATCAAATCCTTCTGCCAGAACTTTTATCTCTTCAACAGTTTTAGGACCACATCCTTTAACTGCTAAAAGTTTATCTGTAGTAAGTGTTGCTAATTTACGAGGAGAATCAATATTCAACTTCATTAACACTTCTTGTACACGTTTAGAAGATATATTTAATTCTGTATCATACGCAAAAGCATCCAATCCAGTACTTTCTAGTTCTTCTAAAGCGTTTTCAGGTTTTAATTCATTATGTTCATTATGTAATATTTCACGTAAGATTGCAATTAAAATAAACAATGCTGATATTACACCTACAATTAGTAAAATTAAGTTTAGATCACTCATTTAAGTTTAGTTTATTATATTTATTATTAATTGAATATTTTACATCTATTATTATCTTTTCAAGAATAGATAAAAAAGCTTTATTTGAGATATTATTTAAAGATAAACTTACATTCTTATATTCAATTTCTTCTTTATTATTAATATCTTCATTTAATTTATAAAGATTTTCTAAAAAGTCTTGAGGGCTTTCAAAATCCAATGGATTATCCATTCCTGAAGAGTTACTTATATAAGGAGAAGAAGATGTAGTATTTTCTACTTCTTTCTTTATCTTCATATTAATAACAAATTCAAAAGGACATTCTTTGTCCAATACATACTCAGCTATTTCAATAAGTTTATTAGAAGTATCTTTTAATTCTTCTAATTCTTTTAATCTCTTACGTAGCTTTTCAATGTCTTTAAGGTTTATATTAGAAGTCATCTGTTTCTTCGTTTATATATTTTTCAAATTCTTTTTCGTCAAATTTTATACGTACTGGTATTCTGTCTGCTACTATTTCAGCTACTTTATCTTTCATATCTACTATCATTTCAAACTCTTTAATGTAGCCGCCTAGTAAAAACATTTCATTTTCACCTTGTATATTTAAATCAGTCTTAACATATTCTATTAAATGGGATTTTTTACCATTTAATCCTTTATTTATCTTAAGATAGGTAAATATACTTTCTTTTACTTCCTCTTTAAAAGTATCTCTTACTCCAAGAGCTTCTTCTAAATTATCTTTATTATGATCTATCATGTTTAGACACTTTAACAGTTATACTATGTGTGAATCTATTTTTATAGTGTCTGCACACTATGCCTGTTGGTAACACAATTTCATCTATTAACACAGGCGGAAATAGATAATTTATAATTTTCCTCATTATGATATAATAATTGTACCGAATAGAGGTAATACAATAAAAATACCTTCATGCTTTACTCCAATAATAGTAGGCAGCAATTGAATAGTAGGCACAAAGTCAAAATTTAAATTAAATAATCGTTTAGTTTTCATTTTATATATAATTATTAATTAGTGTTTACAGTACAAAAAAGAGGAGTGATGTCGCTCACTCCTCAAGGCGTTTTATGCTGCCAGTCTAACTGGTGCAGAAAATAGGTTGATAACTTTGCCTGTTATCGAGTATGATTCTCTCTATGTTCCTATAATGTTGTCAAAACCAAGCGTCCCCATGAGTTAAAATATAGTGGAGACGGAGGGAGTCGAACCCTCGTCCAACAAAACGGCTGACATATGTCAACAAATCAATGCTTTAAATGTACAAATAAAAAAACACACAGGCAATAGCCTACCATATGTGCCCGTTTACATAGTTGTACACCTACGTAATTCAGAACCAGCTTGACTTTCCAGGTTCTTACTATTTAGTGAGATGAGGGTCTATCTCATCACGGTTGGTTACCAGCAACATGCCCGCTATTTTACATGCGCCTGAGACAGTTGATCGTTGTCAAGAGTGTATACCACAACTGTCTATGATTAGCACCATCTTTCAATGGTC
>Ga0209645_1001554_pt1 | contig 11370 bp, 9 predicted proteins | sample ETNvirenome_6_30_FD_184070 | JGI IMG/M metagenome (GOLD analysis project Ga0209645, IMG submission 184070) | Marine viral communities from the Pacific Ocean - ETNP_6_30 (SPAdes) (version 2) | ecosystem: Environmental > Aquatic > Marine > Oceanic | place: Pacific Ocean | collected 2013-06-19
AAATTTCTCCACGTAGCTACAGGAGTAAGGGTGGAGTTTCCAGCGTTTATAACCGATTACTCCGACTCCTTTCAAGTTGGGTGGGGAACGGAGAACATTTTTGGTAGAACAGATCCGATAAAGCCGTACCAAGGAACAACGAGAACGATTTCGATAGGCTTTGACGTTGTCGCACCATCGGTGGAGCAGGCAAGAAAAAACATGGACAACTATAGTACACTGGTTCAGATGATGTATCCTGTGTACAACAAGCCACTGTCCGGCGGATTCCAAGGAAAAGGTAGAACTATTAAGGCGCCCCCGATATTAAGAATACATTTTATGAACTTGGTAAAAAACAATTCACCAAGCACTCTAGAGGAGGGTCTATTAGGATGTATAAGTGGATTTACATTCAATCCAAATAGAGAAGCGGGCTTTTTCGATCAGAATAACGAGCTTCTACCAAAACACTTCAATATATCATTTAGATTCGACCCTCAACATGAATCGACCCTTGGTTTTGACGAAGAGGAGTTCATAAGCCAAGGTTTCCCTCATGACAGAGTTTCTTCTGCACCAAGCTCTGAAAACACAACGTCAGGTACTTCAGAGGTGAGTGCCAAGGTCGCAGCCGACATGTTGCGAGACATGAACAAGCGCATGAGAGGATATTAATATGACAGACAGAAATGAAAAAAGAGAAATCTTCCTGAATGATCATGAATTTTACAAGAAAAAGCTGAAAGATAGAGGAATACCCTTTTTCAGGCATTACTCAAAAATGAAGATTTCCTACATTACACCAGATGACATGGAAAACCTCAACATCCTGGATCACATTTATAAAACGGGAGATAGTTTGAGCAAACTGGCGTTTAAGTATTATGGCGACACTAGACACTGGTGGGTTCTTGCGGCTTTTAACAAAAAACCAATTGACAATTTGATAAAAATAGGAGATACTATACACATTCCGTTGCCATTAAACGAAGCCGTGTATTTGTTGAGTAGAGATGACTGAGAGAAAATCAAGAGCTTTTAATGAGCAGGCATACGTACTATGGAACCAGTTCCTTCGCGGCAAGCGCAGAGCTGAGCACGACGAGAGTGACTTTGAGAAAGGAAATGTTTCTAAGTCGAGCGGAATTACGCTTCACAAAATAACGGGAACCTACGATTATTCTAATTTCATATCTAAGACTCTTAACAAAAAAAGCAAACTAGACTCTTACAAGAGTCTTTTAGATCTGGAGACCCACAAAATGTCTTTTTTGGTTCCGGAGGTGAGACTTTCAAAAATTAGAGGCAAAAAGTACACACCATTTTATTTTCCGGTAGCATCTGACAGCACAACAATAACTTCTCTTCTGGAGCCGGGATCTTCTCTCGGAGGATCAGGTATAAGAAGCTTCAGCGTTGAGTTCGTCGGAAAAGACTTTTTTATGACCGATAAAACGATAAAGTGCAACTTATCTATATTTGTAGACTCTATGGAAAATATCTTCCAGGAGCCTCCAACTGGATACGCACCGCTTGCAGAATTGTTTACCATATCTAGAAGAAGACAGGTTCCCCTTCGAGAAGGATTCTCTAAAGAGGTTTCAAGTGAGCAGGTCAACAAAGCTACGTCACACGAAATCGTCGCAAACTTAGGATACTCGGTCGACCGCTCTTCGGGTATTTTCACCAACAGAGAGAGAAGAGCAATAGAGAACACATCGCTTTCGATAAGAATGACTTATACGGGCCACAACATATCAATCAGCCAAGACGGCACCGCTACTATAGACATTACGTTTATCGGTCGCCTGTCGGGAGTCCTAGAAGACCCTATGTATAATGTTTTGTCAGATTCAGCGCAAGTCATCGCACTCGGAGATATACAAAAGAAAAAAGACGGAGAAAAAGAGTCAGAACGCCCTGATGCGGCAAAGACCAAGGAAAACCTTGCCAGTCTAGACGCACAAATAAGAAAGAGTGTAAGAGGAATATTCAAAAAGTATATCGAAGCACTTAGCGAAGATGGAAAAATACACAACCTAACAGTTAAGCAGAAAGATTTTGATGAATTTTCAGATTTTATGACTCTCTCGGGGGAAACAAATCCCGAAAAGTCGAAAAGCAATCAGGAAGCACCAGAGAAGAAAAAAGCAACCCAGGCAGGCTCAGGGCCAACTGAGGAGTCTGTTAGCCCTAAAGCTACGGGAAGAAAGTCTCGTAGCTCGATTACTATCCAATATGTTCACGCGGGAGATTTCCTTCAGACTGTTGTATCAGGAGTTAAGAAAACCTTAGAAGACTCTCTGGCGGAGATAAACAAAAGAGTAGAGGATAAGGCTCTTCACCCATCCAAGGCGAAATCTATACAAGAACCAATAGCGAAAGCTTTGGAACAATTCAACACGTTTAAGATATTGTTCGGTAGAGTGCCTATAGAGATCAGCAAAAACAAATTTGACAACATTAACTTAGCTGATATTCCTATATCGATGAAAATAATAGGTCAATATATCTTTGAAAACATAGAACAGAAGCACGTAGGTAGACTGACACTAAACTCTTTCTTGGACGACCTCGTTGGGAAGATATTGCCAGCAGCCCTAGAAGATCACTTACCGAGAGATGCATCAAAGTTGCCATCTAACATTGCGGTCAAATCTATCAATCTTACGGCGCCCAACGCAAAAAATCTTACAAAATCATCAAATAACATAAACATTAAGGATCTACCAGATTTCTTAAAAAGCGTCAACACAAACAGGCAAAAAAAAGACGACGTTGACTACATGGTCATATATGCGGACATTTCAGATAAGTCCAGCGTTAACCTGAGGGGCAACGAGCAACAGGATACTGAAAACGGTGTGTATCATTTTAACTTGTCCAAAGATCGAGGAATGGTCAAATCTATAAGTTTCGCACAGAACACCGTTAAGTATCGTAAAGAGGCGCTAATGCTGGAGTCTGTTTCTCTTTATGACGAACTAAAACTTCCATACAACGCCAACATTGTAATGTTTGGTAATGGTCTTTTCTTGCCCGGATCAATGATATACATAAACCCCTCCAGTATAGGATTCGGCGACCCAAGAAACAAGAGGTCCGCCGCCGCCAGACTGGGTATAGGAGGCTACTATATTGTTATATCTGTCAGCACTTCGTTCGCCAACGGCCAGTTGACCACTACACTGACTACACAACATCAAGACTGGGCCAGTGAAGGTTCCAGAATCTCCACAGCGGAGGAACTGACCAGTACAGGCCTGTTTGACAAGGCAAAGAGGAAAGTAGAAAGAAGAACAGGGCACAAGTCGCCAATAGAGAGGTTGTTTTAATGAGTTATGATTTTAAAGGCGGCACATCTCAAAACTTTAGAGACAGCTTTAACGACAGGAGGCAATACAAGGAGAACGCAAAATTAGAAGGAGTTCGCTTTCTAGACACTTGGTACCAATATCCAAACTACGGACTCCTTAACAAAGACTTCGAACCTGTAGTGCTTAACAACGATGAACTCAACAGTAATCTGTCGGAATTCGGAGACTATACCACTTCGGGCCTTGCCGCGGCATCCTTTGTTACTCGTGCCTTTCAAAATTTTAGAGACTATTATATTTCAAAAACGCAACTTTCTAGACTCGACTTTCCTATGTTTATAGGGACTGCGATTCCAAGAAACGCCCACGATGATTTTGATACCGTATATGGTGCTTATATATTATCCAGGATCAACACTTACGCAGACCTGCTGCAAGAAACTATGAGAGATTTTAAGAACTTTAACGCATTATTATACAATCTAATAGAATCTAACATAGAGAAGTTTCCAATAACTCGAAGCGGATTCCTCTTGTCCTCGGAGTGCCCTATTTCAGTCTCAGGCCTCACTATCGAACTTGCGGAACTACAATATTACTCAGATATCGAAAAGTCTCAGCTTCTTAACTCTCAGGAATTTAAGTGTTTTGCAGAACTTGTCACGTCCATGGGGTTCTATGTGGACAAAAACGCTCCGTGGCGTCTTATTGCTGATTTAGATTCTCCGGTTATGGAGCAATACATCTCAAGCTATCAGGCCAGCACAACCACTGAAAACATTCTTAATAAAACTTTTAGGCAAAAAACGCATTACGAAGACATATCAAGTGTTTACTATTTTTATGCAAGTGTTTTGGCAACAATATATCGCAGACTGGGGATAGAGTCGACTCCATCATTCAATCAGGAGTTTCTTATATCGGAAACCCTGAAGATAAGGATGCTAGAGATTGGAATGGATATGGAAGAGTTTCCACCTCTAAATAGGCAAGTTATCGACCTACACAGAGTCTATGCACCTCGTTTTCCGGAGAACCCACTAAAACAAGCCTCTGGTAAGATCGGAAAGATCTGTTCTGAAAAATTAAAAGAAATTTATCTTGCAAAATCTCAAATAAACAGTTATGATAAGACAACACTAAAGGATTATCATTGATTTTACAGACATTAGATATAAAAGACAACTGCAAGGGCATCTTTCATAGGGGTGCTTTTTTGTTTGATGACGTCGAAAAGACAGCCAACCGCTACTTTCTTGCATGGAAGCACTCACCCATGCTTGAGGATGAGAACTTTCGATATCTCTTCCTTTCCCTAAAGGACGACGACCTCTCGACTTATTCTGTTGATCCGGAATTATACGAAGAGTACAAAAAGAAAATGCTGGCCCAAGGCAAGGCAGCAGCGACAGCAAAGATAGACCTAACAGAAGAGTGTTTTTTTGATTTGCTTCCCGAGCACCAACTAACCAAATGGTTCAAGATGAGAGAGCAGGCATTGCACTCCCTCCATAAAGCAACTAAGAGAGAGGATGATTATGACATCCTACACAAGGCTCACGTCCTAACTTCGGAGATTGCTCGCCAAGACCTAATGTACGAGGGCAAGAAAGGTAGGGTACAATATAACATCTTCGGCTCGGCAACAGGAAGACTAACAACCAAGAAGGGTTCAGTACCCATCATGACGCTAAAGAAAGAAGACAGGCACAAAATTACCCCTCAGAACGATGCTTTTATAGAGTTGGACCTAAATGCAGCAGAGATACGTACACTAATGGCTCTATCAGGCCGAGAACAGCCGCAGGAGGACATCCACGCATGGGTAATGAAGAATGTACTAGATAATAAGGTACCTCGCGATGAAGCGAAGGTTAGGCTGTTTGCGTGGTTGTATAATCCCAAATCCGACGATTCCGATTTCGACGTATTTTTTTCCCGACAAACCTTCCGGGATTTTTTTGCGGCAGAGGATGACGTGCTTACAACGCCATTTGGACGAAAGCTTGCCGTGGACGAGAGAAAAGCACAAAACTACTTGCTTCAATCGACGACATCCGATATAGTTATACAAAACGCATACAAGATTATGAAGATGCTAAAGGGCAAAAAGTCCAAAATAGCGTTTACGTTGCACGATTCGATTATTGTTGACATGTGCAAAAAAGATGCTATAATGTTAAGAGAAATAAAAGAGCAATTCGAACAAACACCGTGGGGCCCTTTTAGGAGCACTTGCAAAATCGGCAAAACTTTTGGCGAACTAAAGGATTTAGTGATTTGAAGACAATATTGGGCATAGGTACGGCGGGCAGCAACGTTGTGAAACAACTTGGAGAGCATAAAGTGTATAAGCCGTACACGATATGCACCGAGAACCAGAAAACAACGAAATACCACTTCAATCTACCCGAACTCGACGGCCCCGAAGAGTACGAGTCGATGGATATGTCCAAGCTAGAAAAATGGCTCGGAACAATCGAAAAAAGTTGCACTATATTTCTTTGTGGGGCGTCAAATTCTTCGGGGATCACCTTACGAGCACTCCATTCCTTGCACAAAAGAGGTGTAAAAATGGACATTGTGTATTTCGTACCCGAGGTGGAGGTTCTTTCTGAGGAAAAGACCTTAAACGAGAGAGCGGTAAGGGGAATATTACAAAATTATGCCCGAAGTGGGCTCTTTGAGAAAATTTGCCTCGTATCCAACCTCCGGTTGGAAGAGATTGCCGGCTCAACAAACGTGTTTGACTATTACAACCAAATAAACCATGTATTTACAAGCACTTACTATATGCTGGATGTATTTAAAAACACAAAACCGATTACATCGACGTTTAAGCGACCCAAAGAATCCTGCAGGGTAACTACTATAGGTTTGGGATCATTAGAGAATAACGATTTATTGTTTTTTCCCTTCAATCAAGAGGTAGAAGTGGTATACTATTATGGTATCAACGAAGAAAAGCTTAAGACGGAAGAAAATTTGTTTAGAACAATAACTAATAAAGTAAAATCAAGAATCACAGAAGAAACCAAAGTTTCATTTGGTATCTATCCAACACAGTATGAAGCAGACTACATTTACGTAGAATACTTCTCTCCAAAAATTCAGCAAATAATTGTTGACACAGAATAAGAAATCTGATATTATATAAACAGTTGGTCAGGAGATTTGCTGACCTGCTATAGCCAAACGTGCAAAAAAACAACATACCATAGGAGGTAATAAAAATGGCACTTAATTTAGACGCAATGAAAGCGAAACTCGATAAACTTAACGGAAAGGGCGACGGAGGTAAGAAGAACTTCTGGCGACCTGAAGAAGGAGAAAGCAATATTCGTATTGTTTCCACAAAGGACGGCGACCCGTTTAAGGAAAAGTTTTTCCACTACGGTGTTGGTGGCCAATCTTTTCTCTGCCCAAAGCGCAACTTTGGGGATGACTGCCCAACCTGCAACTTCGCCAACAAGCTTTGGAACGAAGGTACAGAGGACAGTAAAAAGCAAGCAAAGGAACTCTTTGCAAAGCAACGATTCTTTTCTCCGGTCCTTGTCCGAGGAGAGGAAGCAGAAGGTATTCGAGTTTGGGGATACGGTAAGATGGCTTATGAAAAGCTTCTTACAATTGTTCTTGACCCTGACTATGGTGATATCACAGACCCTGAGAACGGCAACGACCTGAAGTTGATGTACGGTAAGCTGCCTGGTGCAAGCTTCCCTCGCACTGACATTCGACCTCGCCCTCGGAAGACTGTTCTTTGTGATGATGCTGTCGGTGGAGATGACCGCTGCGCAGAGCTTTTGGAAACTATTCCAAACTTTGATGAAATCTTTGAACGTAAGACAACTGAAGAAGTTCAGTCTATTATGGACCAGTATCTTTCCGGAGAGTCTGGAAATTCAGAGGTGGAGAAGTTTGGTGGTAACAACACCACGACCACAACATCTTCAGATGCAGTGGAGAACGCATTCAACGATTTGTTGAATCAATAACGTTTAAAAACACTTCCCCCATGCTAACACATGGGGGGAGACAATTAATCATATAGTTTTATCTATTTGGTTAATGCTTCTTAAAATGACAAAAGGAGGAAATATGAGAAGTAATATAAAAACAACTGATGTGAAATATTTTTCAGATCATTATATCTCAACAAAATTTATCAAAGTTTTGAGAAATTTTCAGAGAAAGGTTTGCTGGTCAACAAAAGAAAAGAAAGAGTTTATAGTTTCCGTCTTTAACGGCCTTGCGACAACGCCAATAACTCTTTTGGATGTGTCTGACGTCCTGCAGTTCCACAAAAGGAACAACAATGAAGAGGAATCTTTTTTCTTCAGAAAGCACAAAGATGTTGGGTTCATCTCGATTGATGGCCAAAATCGTTCAGCCGCGATTCGGTCATTTATGGAAAACGAGTTCTCCATAACTGGAGATATAAAGAACAAAGATGGAAAATTAGAATCGGTTCAAAATGTCTTCTACAAGGACCTTAGCCAGAGACTTAAGGATGCTTTTCACGATACTAATTTACACTTGACCATTATTACGGAGTCAACAAAGAAGGAGATGCACGATTATTTCTTATCCATCAACTCCGGTGCACCGCTCAATGGCCAAGAAAAGAGAAACGCATTTATGACCCCAATGTCCGAAATGATTCGACTTCTGGCAGAGGATAAGGAGATTTCTAAAATCTGGTTTTATTCCAAGACTCTTAAAGAACAAAAGATAGCAAATTCTTTTGACGCTGAGTGGACAGCAAAATTTTATATGTCCCTCGCTCGTGGAGCACACAAACAAAGGACATTTTCGACAAAATCTTTGAACTCTGCCGGTCTTGATGAATTTTATGGGCTCGGAGCTAAGACAAAACTAGCGTGGCTTCATCAAACTCATCCTGAATATTCCTCAGAGGAGAATGCAAGAGTTAGAGAGATTTTAGTAAAGGTATCTAGGATCCTAGAAGCATCTCCGTGCCATGCAAACACTCTTTCCGATAGAGCTATGTGGGCCCTTGTCACTTCAGTGGCTTGGGTTGGCGACCAGCCCGGATATGAAATTCAGGAGGGCAGTTTGGTGGATTTTTACGAGTCTGTTTGCAGGGTTGATAAATCACTTGTTGAGAAAGGGGACATCTCTTTTGCAAAAGAACTAACACAATGGCACAAAAATGGAAACCAAGGGCCAGAACCTGTTGCCAGTCACTATTATCGACACAAGGCAGGTAATATGAATGATGCAAAAGCTCGCATGTCGCGAGTAAGCATGTTAGTTAAGGCTCTATTGGAAGACAGCCAATTCACAGATGCTGTGCTTCCTCAAGAGCCACTGAGAGTGTCCAATGGCTAAGGTTTCCAAACTAAAAAAGGGTGCTCTAGATATTGCTTCTATTCGAGGCATTATCAACAAGAAAGCTGGTAGAGAAGTCGCCCATTCACTTACGGACAACAATCCAACAGAAGTGAATGAGTGGATTCCTACTGGTTCGAAATGGCTTGATGCCATTATTTGCAAGGGCAGACACGCTGGTATCCCTGTGGGTAAAATCTCGGAGATTGCTGGCCTTCCTGGTACTGGTAAGTCATTCTTGGCTGCCCAGATTGCTGGGAACGCTCAAAAGATGGGTATTGATGTAGTTTACTTTGATTCAGAGTCTGCTATCGACCCTTCTTTCATGGAGCGAGCAGGTTGTGACTTGGACAGGCTTATGTATGTCCAAGCAGCATCTGTTGAGTTTGTCCTGGAGACCATCGAAGAACTGCTTGGTACTGGTAACAAGTGGCTTTTTATTTGGGACTCTCTGGCTCTCACTCCTTCGATTTCTGATATTGATGGTGACTTCAATCCTCAGTCTTCCATGGCAGTGAAGCCTAGAATCCTGGCCAAGGGAATGTCAAAACTAACTATCCCTATCGCTGATGCAAACGCTACCTTTCTGGTCCTCAATCAACTGAAGACTAACTTAGGAGCGAGAACACCAGCGCAGGCCCTGACAGAACCATACACTACCCCAGGTGGAAAGGCTATGATTTACGCTTATTCACTTCGTGTTTGGCTCACAGCAAGAAAAGCCAAAGCTAGTTTCATTGTAGACGACAATGGCTTCCGCATTGGATCTGAAGTAAAGGTAAAGCTAGAAAAGTCTCGTTTCGGGACCCACGGCCGAACCTGCAACTTCAAGATCCTGTGGGGAGATGATGCCGTTGGTGTCCAAGATGAGGAAAGTTGGTTCGATGCAATCCAAATCTCTGAAAGGCTCGAACAGTCTGGTGCGTGGTTCACGTTGATTCATAACGACGGATCAAAAGAAAAGTTCCAGCGCAAGCAATGGATCACTAAACTTGAGAGTGAAAAATTCAGAGAAAGTGTCTTGACTATTATTGAAGAAGATGTTATTATGAAGTTCAAGAATAGAGAAGGCAATGCAGGCGACTTCTACGACGCGGACGAAAGTCCTCCGGTAGATTAGCCACAACACAGCCCGCCTCTTCTGGCGGGCTTTTTTTATGGAGAGTAAGATGAATAGAGTAATGATCGTAGATGCGTATAATCAGTTTATTAGAGGTTATATCGTAGACCCCAGCAAGAACCCTAATGGTGACCCAATCGGCGGTATCAGGACGTTTATCAACATTACAAACAAGCTGACTAGGGAAATCAAGCCAGATTTAGTTGTTTTAGTGTGGGACGGTAAAGGCGGATCACAAAAACGCAGAGCAATGAACAAGTCGTACAAGGGAGGTCGCAAGCCACCACGTACAAACTGGGGCCAAGTGGGTATGAGTCAAGAAGAAATCACTGACAACAAGGTTTGGCAGCAGATGAGAGTGATTGAGTATTTTAACAACACTCCGATCATTCAGTTTATGGAGCCACACGTCGAAGCAGATGACGTTATCTCTTACATCAAAAATACTCCCATGTTTGAGGACTGGCAGAAAGTGATTGTATCAGCTGATAAAGATTTTATTCAACTGTTGGATGATAAAACAGTCTTGCACAGGCCCATTCAAAAAGAGTACCTAAACAAAAACACTGTGGTAGAGAAATTTAACATTCACCCCACGAATTTCGCCTTGGCTAGAGCGATAGTGGGAGACGCCTCAGACAACCTACCAGGAGTGCCTAGAGTAGGGCTTCCAACGGTCGCAAAGAAATTTCCTTTCCTAAAAGAGGAAAGGACGCACTATTTAGATAGCATTCTGGCAGAGTGTGAGAAGCCAGAGAATAAACAAAAGGTTTATACAAATATTTTAGAATCAAAGGAGTTAATAGAAAACAATTATGATATTATGCAATTATCCTCACCAATGTTGTCAATTCAAGCCAAACAAGGGATCGACGATACGTTTGAGCAATATAGCCCCCACTACAATCAAACGGAAATGAGAAAACTGATGCTCCAAGACGGAGTACTCACTGTGACCACGCAAGATTTAGACCAAAGATTTAACAACATTATCTCTTCCTTTTCGGGATAAAGTCTGTTATACTGTATAAGTAACAAAGGATAAACATGGAACAAGATACAAGTTTCTCTAAATTTGGAAAGTCTTTCCAGGAAGACTTATGTCATATGATACTGAACGACCGTCCATTTGCGGACCAAATGTTCGAAGTCTTAGACATCAACTTTCTGGAACTGAAGCATCTGCGGGTGTTTATCCGAAAGATACAGGAGTATAGAAAAAAGTATGGAGTCCACCCCACATCTAATATCATGCGTTCCATCATTCGAACAGGTTTGGACGGTGAGCCAGAATCAGTCAAGACTAGAATCAGAGACTATTACGCAAGAGTCTTGGCCAGTGGTGACCTGCCTGACTCAGTTGATTACATCAAGGATACGTCGCTTGATTTTTGCAAAAAGCAAAAACTAAAAGGTGCTTTGATAAAGTCAGTGGAACTAATTAAGTCGTCGTCTTTCGATGAGGTGTCTAAGGTTATCGACGAGGCACTCAAGCTAGGATCCGACAACACGATGGGGTATGATTATCTTGCAGATTTTGAGGCAAGGTTTGTTAAAAAATCAAGAGACCCAGTAACAACAGGATGGATAGACATTGAT
>Ga0209645_1001555_pt1 | contig 11364 bp, 19 predicted proteins | sample ETNvirenome_6_30_FD_184070 | JGI IMG/M metagenome (GOLD analysis project Ga0209645, IMG submission 184070) | Marine viral communities from the Pacific Ocean - ETNP_6_30 (SPAdes) (version 2) | ecosystem: Environmental > Aquatic > Marine > Oceanic | place: Pacific Ocean | collected 2013-06-19
ATAAGCCTGTCTATAAGCCTGTCCGTCTGCTTCATCACCCTGCAATTCCGTTTTATGACTCTATTCCACCATGGGAGAATGTAAATGTACATACCGCCTCATCCTCAACTAGATAACAAAAAAGAAACACGGGGTGGGCTGAGATGGAACTCAGCCACCCTTCATGAAACAAAAAAAGTGCGCAAGTACGATTGCTCCTGGTGCGGAAAAAGTTTCTCGAGCAAGTCGAACGGGCAGTCAACTCGCCTTGAGCGGGAGGGCGCAGGCACTAACAGGTATTGCTGCACTGGTCATCGTATCAATATGTTCAACCTGAAGAGCTCACTGAAAAACAAACGCAGGGTCACCAAAAAAGACCGCAAGCGACACACATTCAGACCGGAGGTATGGAGAGTCTAAGGCTCTCCTTCTTCCTCATCATCACCATCCTCATTCCAGTCATCGTCCTCGATGTCCTCAATCTCACCCTCAAGCACTTCATCCTCTACGACTTCCTCTACAACTTCCCCTTCGAGTTCCGACTCAATAAGCTTGGTATCTGACTGGGCCGCAGCCAACTCATGCTTATCCAATAGACTTCTGAGCCTCGCTTCAACTTCCTCTCGATCCATTTGATCAATCTTTCCAGTCTTGATCTCCTTCTTATCAATCATCAAGCCAGCAAGTTTTGCCCTGCCCATCTCTGCCTGTACGGCTGGGCCATAAGCACCATCCTCAAGCGCAGCATCCCTGATCATCTGCAAATCTCTCGACACCTTCTCGAAAGTGATTCCATACTTCAACTGCTTGGCTTCAGTCAGCTCTGCTATCCTGTCCTGCACATGCTTGTACTCAGGCTGGTGCAACAAGATCGATGCAGTCGGACCAGGTGACTTGTAGCCAGCACGCAAGGCGCACTCCTTCTTCGTTAGATCATGATGCACAAACAACTGCGCAAACTTCTCCTGCTTCGCCGTCAACTGCTGCTTCTTCGCCAGACCTCGCTTCGCGAACTCATCATTATCAAACAACATATTCGCATTCGACTCACTCATCTCAACACTCACCGATTTCGACTCGCCTTGTTGGCCATCTGGATTATCACGTTCCACCATCTTAAATACAATACACCCCTTCCAATCTTTGTTCTCGTTTCCAATCTTTGTCCTCGTTAAATTAATTGTCCTCGTTAAATTAAATTTTTTAAGTTTATATTCCACCCTCACTAAAAATTTTTTTTCTTCCGGCCCCTCCCTTGGGAGTAGGTAGAGATCATAGTTATATGTCTCTCCCTTTAGGGAGTGCACCGTGTGCACCTATGCACCTACCCGGTTTTACTGGGCTGTAGGAGGGCGGTGCACCTTCCGCAGGGCGGTGCAACGATGCACCTAGTGCACCTACCCTTAACCTATTGATATCGTTCAACATTTTTCTCAAAAAGTGAGTAAGGTGCAATTTCCAAAATCGCCCAAATTGCACCATACTTTTGCCTCGAAACTACATTAACTTTCATACGTAAGTGTTCTCGAATCTCCTTTAACTTTAATGCGTAAGTGTTTTTCACCTGACTATCTGCAACGGCTGCAACACCTTTCTCTTTATAGGCGTATATGCTACACGTCGATAATGGAAGTACTGTTGCAGCCGTTGCAGAATTGCTATACTGGGCGCGTTGCTTGGCAAGGTTAATTCCTTTTCCTTGCCACGACATGCCCTCCGGCCCTACTGACCACCCTCATGCTGCCGGAGGGCTTTTTTAAGCTCGCCTCCCTGGCACTCACGCTGATGCTCATCGCCTCCGCCTGTAAGGATTGAACTCAAACAACGGCATGTTAGTCACCTCCTTCTCAGGGTTCCTCAGAAAGCCGCTGTAAGCCTTTTTCTTTTTCGGCGGCCTAGGTGTAGGCTTCGCGTTCTCGTTCAGTATAACGACTCTATGGCTCTCTCCTGAGCTATCAGTTCGATATATGACTGTGAAGTACTCATGATAACTGCCTTTACTGCTCATCATTATCCTCCTCCTCGACCGATCGACGATCGGTGTCTTTGTTTGCCGCTGAAACCTTCAACTGTTTCAAGTTCACTAACTGTTCTGCGATATCCTGTGCGACATGCCTGAATTCACTACGCAGCTTGAGCCTTGTCAGTTCATCCAGGTCAGCCATGTCGTCTGGGTCCGATGTATCAAGCTCAATCTCTATCCTAATCTTCAACGTTATCTCTCAGTTTATTGATGAACCAAAGAGCCTTGTCGAGATCGGTCAATGGATTGTGCTTGTGATCATGTCGCCACACGTACTTGATGATCGTGCCTTTCAAGTAAGCGCGGAACTCCTGCTTTGACATACTGGCTTCAATCGCATCGATGCATTCAATCCCGTTAGGTCTGACGTTATAATGCGGGGGCGAGTTCACCATGTCAGGTTTATCGTCAGGCCCAGACATGCTTCTTCTTTCCCCCGCTATACTTCACCGCATGACCTTCATCGATCAACAGCTTCCCGATATTGATACCCTCTAGGGTAAACAGATTGGCCAACAGCCTGCCGTACTTGTCCAGCTTGCCGCCGTCCAGACTCTCGACATACACCTCCTTGCCACACAACTCCTTCATCCGTGCTTTGCTGGCGAGGCCCAGTTTCTTCTCCGCTTTGTTTCTAGTGCGGCTCTCTGGGGTATCGATATTGTACGTGCGACACCGCTGCTTCATCTTGTTGATCCCAAAACCCAACGGTATATCGACATCAATCGTGTCGCCATCCACGATACGCACCACCTTGCACTTGAAAATATACTCATGCTTGATGTTCTTTTTATTTCTCATCCTTCTCATCCTTGTCTACTTCGACCTCGACATAGGCTTCATTGTCCGGCGTATTCGGATCGTCACGCAGGAATCGACCGAACCTATCCCTGGCCCTCTTGCGGACTGTGTGCCTGACCTCTGCACCTTTCTCCTTGACCTCTTCAATCGCTTTGCTCTTGGCCTCATCGACAATCTCAACGACATCCTCAACGACTCCTGCGATTTCTTTCTTGGCCTGCTCAGTCTTCTTTGCTGCCCAAAGACCAGCGAACCAGTTGCGTAAGTAAGTAAGTAGTTTCATTCAACCTCCCAAGGTTTTTGTGCGGTGGATTCCGCGAGATAATGCCACATTGCTTGGCCAGGCAGACTGTATGTCAGTACCTTGTGGCCCAGATGTGACTGTAAATAACTGACTGCTTTCATACAGGCTTTCTGCCCATTCGCCCTGCTGTGTCTGCGCAGTTGCTTCTTGGCCAACAACTCCATGTCGCCACGCTTATAATACTTATCGACCTCCATCCCCTTGAACACGATATCTGCAATCTCAACTTCATCTTCTACAGGTATCTGCTTGGTCGGACGCTTGATCAGATCAGACATCTGCCATTCGCCCAACTCAAAGTCAAAGCTGGCTAGATGTTCATCAGGATCCCGTGCATTACGCGCTTCATAGTAGAACTGCACATTAGGTTTCTCTCCGGCCAGCTTGATGCCGCTGTCGAACCATCCGGCGAAGACGCTACCGCCCCGTGCCGACATGAACGATTTGTCATCAGCCCTTTCCTTGCCCGTGTGATGGGCCAGAAGAACCGATATGTTGTTGAGCTCTATCAGCCTATCGACACGATCGAGGAGCTTGCGAATCTCTGTGTTGCTGTTCTCTTCTCCATCGAAGAAGTTAATGATCGGATCGATCATCACAATGTCTGGTTTGTGATACTGAATCTCTTCATGGAATGCCTGAATGTCCTGATCAGTCATCAGGTTCTTACGCAATCGCCCCGACACAATCAAATTCTGATAGCCCATGCGGGTCATATCCTCATCGTGTGCGAAGCGTCTGAAATAGGTTTCGATCCTGTCCTTCAGGAACTCCTTGATGATCTCAGCCTGGAACCACATCACCTTCAATGGTCTGCTGAACGGCACCCCCAGAAAGTCTGTGCCCGTGCAAGCCCCAGCCGCAAAGGCACCAAGGAAGTTACTCTTCCCGATCTTAGGCTTGCCTAACAGCAATACCCTGCTGTTCTGAAACACAAAGGCATCACCCCAGTATTGCTCGATCTCCCCGAAGCTTGTCTCTTCCTGCCACTCCTGATCGCTGAATGGTACAAGACCAAGAGGTCCGATCTCTGGCTTGCCGGGAGCTTCGACCGGATCCTCTTGATCCTGTATCTGCTTTAAATCTTCACTGATCTGTGTCTGCCACTGACTGGTTTCCCATTGGTTGACACCCGCATCGATATCTTCTGGGTGACGTTTGACATGGCCTTGGCATATGCTCAGTGTTGTTGTTGAAGCCTCAACGATTGACATGGGTGGGTCACAGGTCTGGTTCCAGTCCTGCGCTTTGATGAGGATTTCCCTCATACCCCAACCTTCCTTGATCCACTTGCCGACCAGGCGGGCCAGCTTATCGTTGCGACCACCCTCTTCCACGGCATCTTCATTCAATGCTTCACGGATGCTTGGTTCCGCATCACCGCCGTTGTTGAATGCCGTGATCTTGCTGATATCCATGTCGGTCAGCGGGGGCAGGTCATCCATGCTGCCTACGCCATACGAAGGCTCACAGTGCATGGTGTATCCCAGACTGGGTGCGACCATGACATAGCCGCCGACACCCCGCGTATCGATCTTGTTCTTGCCAGCCCCGGTCCTGACCTCTGCTTGAGCTATGCTATAGAAGTAATGAGCTCCTCCTCGAGGAGTGCGCTGGGTCAGAGGCGATCGTGTGATATTGCCTTCACTGATCCATGCCATGGCCTCATCACTATCCGCATCGACCACGGCAAAGTTAATACCTGTGATTGCCGCCCAATTAGCTGCTGGGAATTCATGATGCCACGCCTTGACTTCCATCTCGCTAGGCTGCGTGCGCTGATAGTGTGACCAGTTGACACGGGGAGTCTTCGCCCACTTGGCTTTTAGTTGAAGCTCATCATCAAAGGGATGACGTTTGCGAAAATATGCAGGAATCGTATCGTGCGGACTGCCACATGGTATGATGTGTACACCGTACTCGAGCAGTTCGTTTAACCAATCTCCCTTTTGGTCGAAACTAATTGATTCTCCAGAGAACTCCGGCTGGAAAAGCCTGATCTCATTTTGTCCGATGGATTCGACGGTGCCGCTCATCCTCTTTGGTTCCCTTTATTGTTATGCCTATCTTCTTGGCGTGATAGCTTATAGCCTGGTATTGAGCGCGGTTCTCATCGTCACCCTCATCAATCACAAACGAGTCACCGATCTCCATCTTTAACAGAGTATCCCGCCACTCATTGTCAGGCTCTTTCCTAAAGCTTTTACCGATAGGAACACCCTTCTCGATCTGAACGTCCATTTCATCCTCATACATTTCAGGTTTGCACATATTATGTGGAAGAACTTTCTGTGTCAAAAGATATGATGAATAAATTGTGTTGACTTTCTGTAAAGCATCTGGACAATGGGTTACGTGTAGAGAAGAGAAGTGTGATAAGAGGAGTAGCCTATGGACTACGATGAACTAGTACGTCAGTACGACACTGCGAAGAAAGAGATTGCGAAGCTCCAGCAACAAGCGAAGAAACTTCAAGGTCAAATTCTCGACACCAAAGAAGCGCGTGAGATAATCATGCCGCTTACCAATGAAGGTGGGCAACGCACCGAATCTGGTGTGACATTTGAAATCAAACGTAAGTATCGCTGGGATCAGGATCACCTGCAAACCCTGTGGTATCAGCAGCCTGATGAGAATCTTCCCTCCTTTCTAACCCGACAGACCGTCTACACAGTCAATATGAAACAGTACAAGGAATGGATGATCGCGAATCCAAGCGAAGCATCCAGGGTTGGTGCTGCTCTATCGACTGAGTTGGCGGATCCGTCGATTAAATCAATCAACCTCAAGGAGGAAGTAGCATGAGCCTACTCGATACAGTGCAGACAACTGCATTGCCAGAAGGCCCAAGCGGTTATCCTCCCATGAAGATGAACATCCAAGGCACAGATGGCATTGGTAAAAGTACCTTTGCATCCCAAGCTGACGATGTGATCTTTCTGCAAGCGGAGGATGGACTCAAGTTTATTGAGGCACCACGCTTCCCCGTTGCGGAAACATGGGAGGATCTGCTCAATCAGGTCAGAGGTCTGGCCAATGAAGACCATGCATTCAAAACTGTGTGTCTGGATACCACCGATGCCGCATCGATTCTTGCAGAGCGATATGCCTGCGAGAAGGAAGGCTGGGAAGGTATCGAAACACCAGGCTTTGGCAAAGGTCACACAAAGGTCAAAGAGCTTTGGACCCATATGCTTGATGGCTTTCAGTGGTTGTATCAGAACAAGAACATGAACGTCATCCTGCTATCGCATGTGGCAGTCAAGGCGTTCAATGATGCAATCAACGAACCTTACGATCGTTGGGAGATGCGCTGTCATAAGCAAGTCAACTCATTGATCAAAGACTGGGTGGACTTCAACTTCTTTGCGAACTTTGAAGTGAACCTACAGAAGGATGGCTCGAAGAACCGTGCGATAAGCTACGGCAATCGAGCTCTCTTCACCAAGTTTGCTGCGGGATATGATGCGAAGAGTCGCATCGACTTGCCGAACAAACTTAATTTCGACTGGAGCAGTTTCATGGATGCCTATCAGGCAGCTCTGGCTCCGACTCAACCACAACCCGTAAAGAAAGGAGCTAAATAGCTATGGGTATTCTTGATTCAAATATCGACTGGAACAACGTCGATGAAAACCAACAGGGTGATTACGCGCCCGTGCCTGAAGGCACATACACCATTGAGGGTGTTTCTTTTGAAGAGAAGCAGTACCGATCTGGTAATGAAGGCATCGACATCCAGTTCAAGGTTGTCGGCCCTTCTCATGAGAACAGAAGGATTTTTGAAACTTTTGTGTTGACTGGGGCTAACCCGAACGTTGCCATTGGCAGAATCAAAGCGTTCGTTAAGGGCGTTGGTATCGATGTCGATACGACACCGCTCAACACAAAGACCTTGGGTGCGGCTATGAACCGGCCTCTGCAAGCCAGCATCAGCATTGAGCCTGGTAGCAATGGCTATCCGCCCAAGAACAAGATCAAGTCGTTCTTGTCACCTAACGCGCAGCCTGCTGCCCAGCAGCCTGCACAACAATCTGCTCCTGCTCCACAGGCTGCACCTGCTCCACAGGGAGCGCAGCCAACCGGGCAACAGGTAAACTGGAGCTAATGGTTTAAGCAGGAGATGGGGTGAGGCGGCATCCTTACGCGAACTGTAGATTGAACCTCTCTTTTTGCTGCAGTTCGCGACCCGCCACTAATTTGGAGGAACAATGGTTAGCTATTTTAATGAAGATGCTCAGTTGTTTTACGCGGTCACCTCGAAAGGCGGTCGAGTGTACCTGGGCTATGGGCCAAGCAGGGCAGAAGCAGAAGCCTATTGTTTTGAACTTGTGCAAGAAAGAAAAAAGGAAATCAACCGTGGGAGAAGTAAAGAATTTGTACATTGAGATGCTCGAGAACATGTCTGAAGAAGAACGTTCGCAGCATGAATTGCAGGCAGTAGAGAATGAACCTGACCCCGATCAGTCTATCGGAAGCTAATCAGTTTGTTGCTGATCACCACCGGCACCATAAGCCGGTGGTCAGCCACAAGTTTTCGATGGCTGTTGAGGAAGATGAAGAGATTGTTGGTGTTGCGATCGTAGGCCGACCTGTTGCTAGGGGTCTTGATGATGGATACACCTTAGAAGTTAACCGATGTTGTACTACTGGAGCGAAGAACGCTTGCTCGATGCTGTACGGTGCAGCCTGGAGAGCTGCGAAAGCCATGGGATATCGTCGGTTAATTACCTATGTGCTTGACTCTGAGACAGGGACAAGCCTGAAAGCTTCAAACTGGAAGCTTGTTTATGAAGTAAAAGGCAGGAGTTGGAACACACCAACCAGGCCAAGAGTTGATACTTATCCTCTTCAGAACAAGTTGATGTTTGAAATCACTTAGTTGGAGTAACAAATGACGGAAAGAGAACAAACCTTTCAAGATTTTCAAGGGAAGCTGGCAGAGTTTTTAGAACTCAATACAACTGATGAGGTTGTTTTTCCAGAGCTAGTGCAAGAGTGTTTAGGTTTTGCCCTCATGTACATTTACGTTAATGCCGACAACCCAGATCAGGTCGATTGGTTTGTAAAAAAGATGAAACAACTTGCGCTCAAAGAGCGTGAAGAAATTTTCAGTGAAGAGGAGTTAATACACTAGTATGGAACTAAGAAACTATCAGAAAAAAGCTTTGCAAAAAGCTATCTGCTGGTTTGAAGAAGAGACAGGCTACCCACTTATCGTGCTACCCACAGGTGCTGGTAAGACAGTAGTGTTCGCGACTTTGATCAAGCAGTTATATGAACAGGATCCATCTAAGCGATTCTTGATCTTAGCGCACCGCCAGGAGTTGATCTCCCAAGCGGTCGATAAAATTAAAACGGTGTGGCCAGAAGCCCCAGTCGGGATTATTGCTGCCAGCCTCAAACAGTATGACCATACCGCATCGATTGTGGTTGCCAGCAGGGACACGCTGGCTTCACAGAAGCGACTTGATAAGTCATACCCGTTCAACTACATCATCATTGATGAAGCCCATCACGTTGGTCCTGAGATGCGCAGTCGGTATCGAAAGATCATTGATCACTTTGAAGATATAGGATGTCCACAGATACTGGGTGTGACGGCTACGCCATACCGCATGGGTCAGGGCTATATCTATGGTATGCAGGACCATTTCTTCAGCGGTGTTGCCTACCAGGCTAAGATTCCTCAGTTGATTAAGGATGGATATCTGTCTCGACTGTCAGCGTTTAAGGTCGCAGATGATGCAGTCATCGATGCGAGTAAGGCGCGGGTTAAGTTCAAAGGTGGTGACTACCGTGAGTCTGATCTTGAGTCGTTGGCGATTGTTGATCGGACCATGTACGCCATCATCAATGACTGGATCGATAAGGCATACACTAAAGGTCGAACTAGCACTGTCTTCTTTTGCGTCAGCGTTCTGCACGCACAGAAGATGGCTATGTACTTACAGAACCATGGCATCGCTGCAGAGTCAGTGACGGCTGAGACACCGGCAGATGAGCGTGAGAGGATTCTTGCAGACTTTGAAGAAGGCAGGATCAACGCACTGTGTAATGTCGCTGTACTGACTGAAGGCTGGGATGCGCCACGCACAGATTGCATAGCGTTACTGCGGCCAACCAAATCGCTGGGCTTGTATGTCCAGATATGCGGGCGAGGTATGCGGACCTGGGGAGACAAGCAAGACTGTCTGCTCTTGGACTACGGCGGCAACATGGCACGCCATGGCTGCATCGACACGGCCAGACCGGAACGCAACAAGCGGGATGAAGAGCTCAACGATGTAGAGCCAAAAATCTGGATTTGCGAGGCAGAGACAGACAGCGGCAATCCCTGTCTTGCGGTAAATGATTCTGAGTACAGTCATTGCATTGAATGTGGAGAGCCTAAACCCAAGCCGAAACCTAAAGACCCCCTTGATCTTGTCATGGACGTTGTGAAGGATGCTTCTGAAACAACTCAGGCTGTTGAAGGGAATGTGTTATCAGATGAACTGGGCGAGCAGGCTGCGACTGAAAGACAGGAAGATGTCAAATGGATACGCGCTGAACGCGCAACCAGCAAGAATGGCAACGATTACTTGAAGATCAACTTCAAGTCTGAAGATCAGTACTGGCCTTACAGCACCGCTTTGATGGTGGAGATGCACGGCAAGGCCAGGGAGGTTGCTGAAAAGAAATGGCGCATCATGTCAAAAGGAATGCGCTTGCCTTATAGCATTGACACCGCTGCCGCTATGGTGAATGACGGTGCTTTCGATAAGGTCAAGAAAGTTAATGTAAGAAAAGAGGGTAGGTATTGGAATGTCGTCGGCGTTACTTTTTGAACAGATCGATCAATGGATCGAAGAAAGCAATGAGGGTCAGCGGGGGCATCTAGGGATGAGTCAGATCGGTGATGAAGATGAACGCAAGTTGTGGCTGGACTACCACTGGTGCTTACCGTCTGACTTCAAAGGCCGGATGCTCAGGTTGTTTGACCTGGGCGATCGAATCGAGGATCAACTGGTGTACTTTATCAAGGAGAGTAAAGTCTTCGATATCTCTGCAGTTGATGCGGAGGGCAACCAGTACAGGGCATCATTCCTTGGTGGACACTTCGGCGGTAGCTGCGATGGCTTTGTGAAGCGTGTCATACCAGAGGATCCCGCAGAGGTTTTGATCTTTGAAAGCAAGTCAGCTAACGACAAGCGTTGGAAAGAGCTCAACAAGTCTGGCGATTACCAGGGTTGGTCGAGAGCATATAAGTGGCAGTTGCACTGTTACATGGGGTGCTTTGGTCTAAAGAAAGCCATGGCTGTTGTGGTCAACAAGAATGACAGCAGCATCTATTCTGAGATCGTTGACTTTGAACCTTCGATCTGGGAACAGGCTCAAGAGAAAGCACAACGCATCATTACTTCTGACTCGCCCCCGTCTGGTAAGAGTGAGAATGACTGGCAGTTAAAGCAGTGGAACACTTCACGCTATCGTAAAATCTATTTAGGCAAACGATTACCTAGTTCAGTTAACTGCAGGAACTGCCATTCATCTTCACCTGTCATGGATGGCACTGATGCAACATGGCATTGCGCTAGGTTCAATAAAGATTTGACGATCGCAGAACAGCGTGCTGGCTGCAGAGATCATCGATGGATGCCCAGCCTGGTTAACGCTGACTTTGTTCCTGAAGAAAGCAATGACGATGTTATGACTTATCGCACCGGCATCTTTACTTTTCACAATGTCACATCTGACAAGCTGGGTGACAAACATTTTAGTAGCCCTGAAGTACGTGAGCTATCTAAGTTTGATTTTCGGTTTGGTGATACGGCTGATCTTGAGAAGTTGCGTAACTTCTTTGACGGCACCTTTGAAGACTTTAAGAAGATTCAGGTAATGGACGAGGATAAAACGCCGTTCTAGGTAGCTCCCTTGGGTCTTTGATAATCTGGATAACAAGCCCTGGATACAGGGCTTCAACCAGTTTCTTCTTTAGGGAAAACACCTGGGTGATCACGCCCTTGGTATCTTCTACCATGACATCATCACCACATCTGTACCTGAAGTCGGCAATGTACTTGCAGACCTTCTTCCCTTCTACCACACATTCGTATGGCACCTGGACCTCGAGTTCGCATAACTCTCCCCGGTCCTGCATCTCCTTCAGTATTTTGTAACGGGCACCCTCGAGCTTGGAGTCGAACACGATACCATCGTACTCAACCTTCTTTGCGTAGTACTTGCTCTTTCGTTTGCGTTGCGGGATCAATTA
>Ga0209645_1001556_pt1 | contig 11362 bp, 26 predicted proteins | sample ETNvirenome_6_30_FD_184070 | JGI IMG/M metagenome (GOLD analysis project Ga0209645, IMG submission 184070) | Marine viral communities from the Pacific Ocean - ETNP_6_30 (SPAdes) (version 2) | ecosystem: Environmental > Aquatic > Marine > Oceanic | place: Pacific Ocean | collected 2013-06-19
TCTCAGCCACTCGAAAGCCTCTTCCCGATTAGCCACGGGTATAGATGCTTGCACGATAAGCTTACGCTCCACCGATACACCATCCACATCGAGACGCTCCACGCCCATCTCATCCATCAAGTTCGGGATGCTTTCGATAGACAGCTTCTGCTTCTCAGCTTTCAGAGTTTTAAGGTGTTGCTCCGTATCCTCGATCTGTTGTTCGATGTTACGAAGTTGTCGAACCAGTTGGCTTAATTGCTTCCCAGTTCCTTCATCGACATCCGCTAACGCGTCAGCTTCGTCGAATATGTCTTCAAATATTTCTGTCATAGTTTTTTCCTCTTCAGGGTTGTGGTTGACACACAAGTCAATGTGTCGTACCTTGCACTATATGGGAGGTTACAGATGACTGTCAACTATAAATTTAAAACTAAACCATATGACCATCAACGGACCGCAATGGACCACGCTGGAAAGAAGGATGCATATGGGTTCTTTATGGAGATGGGAACAGGCAAGTCGAAGGTTCTAATCGATAACCTCGGCTCTCTGTTCCTCGAGGGTAAGTGCAACTTCGCTCTTATCATTGCACCAAAAGGTGTGTACCGCAACTGGGTAGCGAAAGAAATCCCAGAACATATGTCGGATGATGTACCGCATCGAGTGATACGATGGGTGTCGTCACCAAACAAGAAGCAAAAACAAGAATTAAATAGTATCAAAGATGCATACTCTGGCTTGACCATCTTTGTCATGAACGTCGAAGCATTCTCTACTGTCAAAGGACAGAACGCAGGGATGTGGTTGGCAAAAAGACTAGGCAAGTTCGGTATGATTGCCATCGATGAAAGCACCACCATCAAAAACCACAAGGCCAAACGAACCAAGTCACTCATGAAAATTGCAGCAGGGTTCTCGTACCGTCGTCTCTTGACTGGTTCGCCAGTAACCAAGTCGCCCCTCGATGTGTTCTCGCAGTGTGAGTTCCTTCGACCTGGTCTTCTTGGATACGATTCCTACTGGGCATTCCAAAGCAGATACGCTGTGGTCAAGAAACAGAATATGGGTGGTCGCTCGTTCACACAAGTAGTGGGCTATCGAAACCTCGATGAACTAACAGATCGGATTGATCGGTTCAGCTATCGGGTACTCAAGAAAGACTGCCTCGATCTGCCCGAGAAAACTTACACCGCACGTTACATACCGCTGACCAAAGAACAGAAGATGATGTACGAACGCATCCAACGGGAAGCCTTGATGCTGTTCGATGATGGCGAGATGGTCACCGCACCTGCGGTAATCACGCAGCTACTTAGATTGCAACAGGTGTTGTCGGGACACATCAAGACTGACGAGGGAAAGATTGTTACCTTCCCAACCAAACGCATGGACGCGCTGCAAGAAATCATGGACGAGCATGACGGCAAAGCAATCATCTGGTCACGCTTTCGATACGACATACAAGCAATCGTTCTCACGTTGCAAAAGAAATACGGGGAACATGCAGCCGCAGGATACTTCGGGGACACAGGGGATGAGGAGCGCAACAATATCGTACGCAACTTCCAAGACCCCAACCACCCGCTCAAATATTTTGTCGGCAATCCATCTACCGCAGGATACGGTTTAACTCTGACCGAGGCTGATCTTGTGGTATACTACGCCAACGATTTCAATCTGGAGACAAGGATCCAGTCTGAAGATCGGGCGCATCGTATCGGTCAGAAGAACCCTGTCACCTATGTGGATCTGATTTGTGAAGGCACCATCGATGAGAAGATCGTCAAGTCCCTTCGAGCCAAGATTGATATCGGTGCAAAAGTATTAGGAGAAGAGGCACGAGAATGGCTAACACTAAAAGCGATAGACTAAAACACGAAGCTGCTATTGAAACAATCGTAGACTACAAACGTGGTCTCAGGCACCTCGACACTGGGGCCAAAGAGTTTTCGATGCAGACAGGTTTGGATGAGGACATAGCCAGAGCATTCTTGAAAGGAATGAAAAAGCACAACGTCACGCAGATCCGAGGCTATACCAAAGAACCTGACCGATTGCGTGAAGGCAAGAAAGGTAAACCAAACGAGGCCAAGAAATGACACAGACAGAGATGAACTTTACCCGTGATCGAACACGATACGATCAGATGGAAGAGGCCGCACTGAAATATCACAAGGAACATCCCGAGATATACGAACTGTTCTGTCGGTTTACCTTCGACATAATCAATCGAGGGTTTCAGAATTACGGGGCCGATGCAATCTTTGCACAGATCCGTTGGCACACTGACCGTCCCGATGTGGACGGCAAGACCACCTTCAAAGTAAACAACAACCACAAGACTTTCTACACCCAGTGGTTCGCTCGAGACTATCCGCAACACGCAACATTCTTTCGTCAGCGTGTGAAGATCAGCATGTTTAAACCTGCGTCTCGGTTCGAGGAACTTACACCTCAAGACTTTGAATAAAAAAATCCCCACCGTTGCAGTGCGTGACCTAACCAGGTGGGGAGTTATCGAGCAATGAAGCCACAGGCGTGGGCCTCATCGAGCAAAAGGAAATGATTCCTACTAATTTATAGCAGACTTATTTTTATTTTCATAGGCTTTTCTTATCAGTACAGATAGTTGTCGAGCCATGGATCTTTGGTCCTCGGTTGCTAGTTCATGCAGCATTGCGTGATCGTCCAACAGAACGGCTACGTTCTTGAACTTCAATGCCTCTTTCTTTGGGGCACTTGCCAGTTTTTTTGCCATGTCAATCTCCTGTTGTACAAAACATGTTGACTATCTCTACCCCAGTCGCATGCAGAATGCAAGTCACATGAAATAAACAGTGGTGGACATGACTGATTTGTCTTCAGCCAACAACCTAGCCACAACCTCTTCGTCCTCTTCGAGTTCCTCGGCTATCTCAGTCACCGTCCACATGACTGACATGTCACCTTTCAACAGGCGGTGGATCCTGTCGCGCAGCTTAGTCGGCACAACCTCGATGTTCTCTTGTTCGTGCGTTACCTCAACACGCATTGCCCTCCATGGAATACTGTCTCGCTTGTCAGAGAAGTTCGGCACAAGGTACGCTTGCACCGTCTGCCCACCTTTCAATCCCATCTTCTGTACAATTCTAGAGTTGAAGAACACACCGTCCCCCTCCTCGGTTACACCAAACGCACTATCCGAGTACGTTGTCTCTTCGATTATTACTTCTTTTACTTCTGTTAGCATTTAAAAATTCGGCTCGTATAACTCGCCGTCCCCTTCTCGTTTCTTGTAATCATTTAACTCTCGAACAAGTCCCTCGATCCTCGGATCCTGCGGGTCTGCCCATTCTATATCGTCCAGTTCTTTTTCTTTTCTGGTTATCAAATCTCGTATTGCCTCTATCCTGGTTTCCATTTATTCCTCCTCTTCGGGGGCGGTAGCTTCGGCTTCGTCCTCACGACCCCACTCTTCAAATAAAAATTGTATGTAGTCAGCGGCATCTTCCAAGATCGACACAGCCTCGGGACCCCGAACGTCAATCCCCTTTCGTATCGCTAGTGCCATTATCCTCAGTTTCTCTTCGTGATCGATCATCCTCCTCTTCCTTCTTGTCCCATGGTGCATCAGCCAATGACACTTTCATGCCGTTTGCCATCTTGCGTCTGTACCCCTGCATTTCTTTCTGACGATCAGTCCATCTGCTCATACTACACCCTGCCATGATCTTCTTCTGTGTTCGATGTTGATACCTGCTTCCTTCAAAGCGTCCACATAATCATCCAACTCTTCCATTGCGGCAAACAGTTCCTGTTCTATCCTTGGTCTGGCATCATCTCGCTTACTCTCGTCAGCTAGATTATCGACTTGTTGCTTGAGCCATCGTAGCTGTGACGCTTGCCATCCTGTTAGCTGCTCGTCACCCATCAACTTCCTCCCTTTCTGGTCTCGCTTTTGGTCTGATATACTTCGATACCTTGTCTGTGGTCTCGCATGTCATCATGATGTCGTTGCCATAGAGATCGTACAGATGGTTGTAGATCCCATCTGCACTCCCACTATTCATAGCCGAGGAACAATGCTTCTCGCTCTCGAACCAAATAGCAATCTCCATGTCGTAATCTTGTATACTGTACGCAATCACAAGAGCCGTGAAATACTCAATCACTTCACAACCTCCCACACTCCCTCGGTTCCTGCATCTTGGCCCGTGTCCCTGATCAAACCCTGCTTGTGTAGGGCAGACAGGTTCGAACGAACAATCGTTAGCTTCAATCCCATGCGATCCGCCAACTGTTTCGCGGTCCCTGCACCTCGGTCCAACTCAGCTAGGATCTGCTCCTTCCGAGTTAGCTTCTTGTTGCTTTGACGCTTGCGCGTCAGCCGTTGCCAAAATTCTTTGATCATAGTCTTTCTCCTTCGCTAAAACATTCTTCACAAATATATGCATCGTGGCCCATGCCCAACGTCACTGCCTCTCCGCACTCACACAACCGCTCCGTCTGACCATCCCCGTTGCAAGTCGAACATGTTTCTTCGACCTCTTCCAAGTAGCCAATGTCACGGCTGAAACTTTGAGGTCGGGCCACCTCGTAATAAACGCGGCCCTCCCCTTCACAGTCCGAACATGTTTCCATGATCGGTGTTTCCATTTCTTCGATCAACAAGTTTTTTATTTTACCCATCACCACATATCCCCACCGTTATTTGCATAGTTATTTACGTCACTTCTCCATTCGTAGTACGCCTGTTTGTGACCTTCATCATGGAACTCGAACCTTGAACCGCTGCAATATTTGTAGCGATTGTCATGCTCACGAAATACCTTGGCGTATAGTTCATCTGTAGTCTGCCCAGTGATTTCTACCTCACTTAGTCGAGGCGTTTTTTCCCAGTCGTTCTGGTGGGTTTGCGTTATTGTAAGTTTCATAATTACCACCTGTCCCCGAATACTTTCTTGAACACTTCGTCCAACAAGTCTTCCATCTCTTGTTCAGATATCATACTGCTTCCTCCTCGAACTCTGGTTCCCACGAACGATCATAGCCGTTGATGTACTCACCCTCGAACATGCCACCTTCGTCCTGATAGGTAGCGTGAACCCTGATGCCCATCTTCTGTAGCTTGTCCCACACTGGAGTAGGTGGTGCCCATGCAGTCCAACAACGAAACTCGAACCATGACTTAGTGTCAGACTCTATAAGTCTTCCATTATCTTCTCTGGTTTCATGGTCCAACTCCTCGTCAATCTCGACATTGCAAACTTCCCACTTGGTCCCCCAGTTGTTACAACGCCAGTCATACCAACCCTCGACCTCGTAGTCCCCCCACTTGGTCTTTGGTGCAAGCCACTGCTCGAACGGCATCGGCACAACCAACTGACAAAACTGTGGGTTTGCAACTCGTCCTTCGTTCTGAGGATCAAAACCGTTTTCGGTCAGTCCTTGATACAGCATAGATACTATTTGATATGGCCCCTCAACTCGGACCTGTTGATAACAATGATTAGGCATTCTCTTTCCTCCTGATTAAAATTTCTCGTACATCACAATCGTAAGTGATCACGACCTCATCGCCAACACGCAACTTGCTGTTCACAATCTCCGCTCCAACGATGTCAATGATAGGGCGGTCACCCTTCCCCGATACCTTGCGCTTGCCAGTGCCCTCTTCATTCTGCACCAACAACATACCACCATCACGCAGCGGTAATTGAATTACGTTATACCGAACTCCACGCTCGTAACCTGCCTCGACCAACCGCTTGCCCTCCAACCAAATGCGAGGGCGACCACGGTTCGCTCGGATTGTGTATGTTTGTAATAAGACTGTCATGCTAATGCTCCCCACTGCATAGCCATCGCGTCAGCAATGCCCTTGTAAAATTTAGATCGTAGCTTCCAACGATCCGCGCTTGGTGGTAACTTGTGACACTCGTCTCGTGCCGTCGATCCATCGAGACTGCCAGTGCGGTTCAACTTCGGTAGGTTCTTGAGCCACAGGCACGTCCGCTTCTTTACATTGTCAGGACAATCATCCGACTTTGCAAACTCCCAAGGCTGTATGCTCTGGGCAAATGGAACGTAGTTTCTGATCCGAGCCTTGGCATGCTTGTGCATGACAGGGTTCTCAACAGCAACCATCGAGATATGTGGTACATTCCATACCGCAGAAAATAACTCTGCACCCTCGTCCAACTCACGCCACATCTCCTCGAGCGTACGGTTCGGAGGTGGTGACGATAACCAACGCACACCCGAATTGCACAACCTCGTGCATGGTGGATGTGCCACCATCAATAGATCCCAATCATCCTGCATCACGTTTCGAATGTCGTCCTGTATGTGACGATTGGTAGGCGTGTCAGATGGTAGGATATCACAGGACCACGCATCATGGCCCCTTTCCAAAAATGCATCTCGCACTGTGCCAGATGTCTCACAACCAATAAGTACCTTCATAATTACACCTCCTCTTTGCAAGAAAAGAATGTAAGAAGAGACTGATCAGTCTCCCAAAAACCATCCGCCCACTCCAACCATTTGGTGTGCGCTTCTTCTTTGGTAGTGGCAGGGATCGATGTCTCAAAGAAATCACCGTCCTCAACTTCACGCCATGTAAAAGTAAATGTAGTCATGTGTTTGCTCCTTCTAATATAAAACACTTGTGGTGTACTTGTGACTTTGCCACAACAAACAAGGCTAGTCAACAAAAAAGTTTGCTGTTTACATATACAACTCTACCAGAGATTTTTATTTTTTTCATCTCGAACAGGGCAAATTTTTGTAAACAACGTAAACAGGTAAAATGTAACATGGAAAAAGTAAATAGATACAAGGACCTAGTACCTCGGACCCTGTTTACGGTGCCTAAAAATTAAGCGTAAACAGTTTACAAAATAACGTAAACACTTAGGGGGTAAACAAATTTCACTACTCAGCCCATGGCAAAAAAAGGCCAAAGTGTTTACACTTTATCTCTGGGAGTATCCTATATAGAAATCTTGGCAAAGAGAATTACTTGTACTAAGGTTGTGGAAAATCGGAGACAGGCATGGGTTCGGTAAAGAAAAAGATTGAAGAAGAACATGGTCGGCAACTGACCAACAGGCAACTTACTTTTGCACAGCACATTGTGGAGGGGATCTACTCCAACGCAGAGTGTGCAAGAAAGTCTGGGTACAAAGAGGATCTCGCAAAAGAACATGCATCACGTTTGTTGAATGGTCGAGACTACCCTCATGTTGTGGAATATATCCAAGAGTTAAGACAAGAACGTGAACGAAGATATGGTGTGACAACCATTGGACAACTCGAGCGTTTGTTCAAATTATCTCTGGGTGCAGAAGAGGCAGGTCAATTCTCTGCCGCAATCAATGCAGAAAAGATACGCTCTGCTCTTGGTGGTTTGACCATCGACAGGCGTGAAACAATAAACACTATTGATCAACTATCGAGGGATGAAATAACTGCCCGACTTGCAATGTTACAGAAACAATATCCGCAAGCTTTCGTGATCGATGGCACAGCGGAGGATGTAACAAATGAGCAAGGGACCAGAGGCGAACTTCTGGCAATCGATCAGGAAGAACTTACCCAAGAAAGCGTTCGCAACTCGGATTGAAAATGTACATGGGGGCGGTGTTCCTGATGTTCACATTGTCTGGGATGGTATACCTTTTTGGATGGAACTGAAAACAACCAAAGGCAACGCAGTAAAAATCTCATCTCATCAAGCCGCGTGGCATATGGCCTATTATGCCCGAGGTGGTCTTAGTTTTTTCTTAATAAAGGCCCTCTCTACGAAGGATATATATTTGTTTGGGGGGGATCAGGGGCCTGATTTAATCAAGGGTGGTGTCTCTGCGGCCCGAGGCTCGAGGTTCTCGAACCCTGCGGCCTTGTTCGAAAGTCTGCGGCCTCGCTTGCTCGATCATTACTCTGCGGCCCTGCGACTCTGCGACCCTGCGGCCTAGTTTATTTATGTGATTTCGTGTGTGTCTTGTACCATAGGTACAAGTAAAGGGGGCCGTGGCCCCCTGGTATCTATGACATCAATATTTCTTTTAGTTCCCCGACGCTCAAGCCTAGCATGCCAGAGTAGGTTAGCATGGTTAGGTTAGGGTTTTGATCGAAGTATTCGCGGATCTCTTGGTCTGTCCACTCGAACATTGGTTTCGGTGTGGCAACTACACCGTCTCCGATGTAGATACCTGTGTTCCAGTCTGGTTTTATCTGTGGTGTTTTCATGGTTTCCCCCTAGTGTTGCACGATTGCGATTGATTTTGCGTTGCTGGATCCCTTGCACAATTTGCATGCTGTGCATTGGACGCGGCGTCCAGCCTCTTTTGACGCTGGACAAAGTGCCTCATTTGTTTTGTCGATATCGCCAAGGTCCACAATCACGCGAAACGTGCGGCGACCTTCGGCCCAATGGGCCTTTGCTTCGCTGTGGCTGTCCGCGCTTTGCATTGCGATATCTGGACGCCATGGTTTTTGGTGTGTGTATGCTGTCCAAGTTTCGCACTCGGATAATAATTCGTCCCAAATGTGAGCGGGAACGGCGGCGGGATCACCATATGTTCCAACTCTAACAAACCTATCGCGGCCCATGGTGCGAGCTTCGCCAGTTTGATAAACGCCGCGCTTGTATGCTTTCCACACAATCAAGACACCTTGACCAAGATTAACATAACACTTGCGGCCCTTGGCAATTTTGCGCTCGGGATCTGTTGTTACTTCGCCACGCATGGGACAATCCCCACAAATAGAAAAGTCTTGGCCTGTTTTGCTAGCCTCGAGCGGGTTTATATCTTCTCGCAATATGTAAGTTTGAACGACCTTGCCCGTTTTGGTATTACGATTTGAGTATGTCGCAATAACTACGATTGGTTTATTATCCAATAAGCTAGGCCCGTTGTAGATAATAGCTGATTTCATTTTGTTTGTTCCTTCTAGTTAATAGTTTGATATTAGCAGACCACAAGTAAACCACAAGCAAAAAGTTTTCTTTATATCTCTGCGACCTTGCGGCCTTGTTTGATACTCTGCGACCTTGCGGCCCTGTTGCCTTATGTCTTTATTGTTCTTTGTAAAAGTGAAGAGGGGCCTTGCGGCCCCTGGTTTATGTTTCTTCGAACTCGGCCTTGAGTGAATAGCGGCCTGGATCATGCGTATCATTCCATTCTTTGCACCAGGCTATTGCTTCCTCTTCGGTTGCGAAGGTTTGTTTTTTCCAATTGGTGGAAGGCATACGATAGCGGCGTCTACCTGCCTCGGGTTCTAAACCGTTGGGCCAGTCTGGATTTTCTTTCCACCATGTTCTAATAAATACTCGGTATCCCATAAAAAATAAGAGGGGCCGAAGCCCCTCCCCTCCCTAGTCTATGAGTTCATATGATATCGAAGATTGAACATCCTCGAGGATCTGTCGTTTAACTGTCTCCAGCTTGCGGCGAATCGAACTATCTTCGGGGAGTTCCTTGATAACTGAACCAAGTTCCCCGAGATCCAAGCGGATCTCTGCTTCGAGGTTGCGGTGTGATGTATAACCTTTTTTCATAGGTTGCTCCTTCTAAGTTAAGACAGGCACCATTGCCTGTAAGAAAACCCTACCATGGATCCAACAACCAGGCAACAACTAAATCACAAGTAAGGTAAAAAAATATAAGACGCTGCGACCTTGCGGCCCAACAAAAAACCCTGCGACTTTGCAGTCACAGGGCCAAGGAGCATGGCGCATTTACCCTGCGCCTGGGTGTTCTTAGTTGCCGCAGCAGGGGCACTTATCTTTCTTCAACTTGTTTAGCCTGGTGCTGATCGATGTCGTGGTGCGTCGGATGCACCATGCCAGGCAGTGGATAACGTCGCCTCGTTTCCCTGTGCCTTCGTACTTGTTCATGAATGCCAGCATTAGGTTATCTTCTTTCTCTTCCCAAGGTAGTGACATCCTGTTCCAGTAGCTATCAACACCGCGTGTGCGAGTCCACTGGTTCAGTCCCGCCTTGGCGACCATGTCGCGCCCATCTTTCAGTGCGCGTTTGAACTCATCGTCATAGACCCAGCGACCATCAACCACGGCTTCGCCATTGCTGTAATACTCGCCTGTCTTCCATACATGATGATCTATATACATTATTCTGCCTCTTCTTCTGGGTGTAAAAGCGCGTTAATTGTCCATTGTAGATCAATCAAATTTTGGCGTAAGCTATCTGCTTGGTTCTCCAGATCGAATGCCTCTTTTCTCAAGGCTTCTATTTGTTCTTTAGTTACTTCAATCATTATACTGTACTCCTTCTGGTTAAATGCATTGGATGCCAGCCCCTCGAGGCTGGACACCAATATACTTAACCTGGATACTCGTCGCGCCATGCTGGATCCGCGTCGATTAATTGTCCCATCTCGAGAATTTCGCAAGCATAGGTATCGCCCATCTCATATGATCCATCGTGCATATGGGGTGATGTAGCGGCAACAAACCATCGAGCGCATGGATCCTTGCGCTCGGCATCTGAATGCTTGTAGGTTTTTAAAACCTTCCAAACCCAACCATGAGGGCTGGCATATGTTGCGTATGGTTGATCAGCTTTACGGGTTTTTCCGAATGATGTTCTTGGCATTTGTTTACTCCTTCTGATTAAATGCAAGTAGAGTGTACCCCGCCAACAAGCGGGGCACAAGTGTTTATTTTAGTTTATCGAACTCAGCGATTAGTTGATCATAGAGTTGAGCAGCAGCTTCCTGTCTATCAGCGTGTAGCATCATAAACATACACTCGAGCTTGAACTTCAGCTTGTTGCCCAGTGTAGTCTCGGGCGGTTGGTCAGTCTCGACAGCTTCGAACTCTATTGTTTTTGTCATTTGTTTACTCCTTGTTAATGACCGTCTCATCAGTATCGCCGTGGTCAGTTGCGATAGACGGGGCGGGGTGCCCCGTTTCGACATTAGTCTCTCATCAATACTTTGATGTAATCTTTTGCGGCTACTACATCAGCGAACTTTGATGCCAGTTTATGGTTGAAGTAAACCCAGTATGGGGTTGTGCAATCCATAGCATGCACGTTTACCAGTGCGTAGATGTTGCCGTCTTTTTTATATTCTTGTCGTCTCATTTGTTTGCTCCTTGTTAAATGGTGGGGGCCGAAGCCCCCGTTTGGTTTACACGTCCAACCAAGTGAATGTTTTCTTGGCTTGGCCTAGTCGCTTGACGCGGTCAAATTCTTCTTGACCGTAAAGCTCGATGAACATCGACTGGGTTGGTGCAAGCTCGGGCTGCTTGCCTTCTTTCATCTCAGCGTAACCGTCTTCAATTGCCATCTCGCGAGTAGCTTGAACCAGTGCCTTGATGTCTTCTTGCATCTCTTTCAAGATGTCTAGGCGCTGCTGATACTCTTGGCGA
>Ga0209645_1001557_pt1 | contig 11361 bp, 14 predicted proteins | sample ETNvirenome_6_30_FD_184070 | JGI IMG/M metagenome (GOLD analysis project Ga0209645, IMG submission 184070) | Marine viral communities from the Pacific Ocean - ETNP_6_30 (SPAdes) (version 2) | ecosystem: Environmental > Aquatic > Marine > Oceanic | place: Pacific Ocean | collected 2013-06-19
GGAAACTATCGTATTGTCTAAATTTGCAACAGGAAAACATGCTTTTGGCATATCAGACCGATCTGGATTCAGATATCGGTTAAAAGATATGCGTAAAGAGTGGAATGGTTTACTTGTTGGTAGAGATGAGTGGGAGGAAAAACACCCTCAATTACAACCACTCAGAGCGGTTCCTGATCCTCAAGCACTAAGAGATCCAAGGCCAGAACAGAACTTAGATGAACAAAGAGATATACAATATGGTTATGATCCTGTTGGGTTTAGAGACATACCTGGAATTACACCTACAAACAATTTAGTTGCTGAAGGGCAAGTTGGTTCAGTAACTATAAGTTTCTCAGACACAGGAAATGAAATTGTAATTGTTACAGGATTGGCAGGCACAGGTGCTGTTGGTAGTGTCACAATTATAGACGATGCAGAGACTTTTGATAGTACATCAGTTACATTAGACTCAACGTCACAGACATTTGATGAGGGATAAAACATGGCTAAACAAACAGTAGGTATTGGTTCATCTGCAAATGACGGAACAGGTGACACTCTTCGTGCAGGTGCGGATAAAATCAATGACAATTTTAATGAAGTGTATGCTGCTTTAGGAAACGGTACAACTCTTACTGATATTATTGATTCAAATGGATTATTTGATGTAAGTTCTGGTGCAAATAAGATTGTATTTTATTACGCAGCTTTAAGTGACCTTCCAAGTGCCTCTACATATCATGGCGCTGTAGCCCACGTTCATGCAACTGGAGGTCTATATTTTGCGCACGGTGGTGCGTGGCTTAGATTAAATGATGAAACATCTGGCCCTGTAACTAAATATACAGCAGGAACAAGTGGTTCATCTGCATATACTTTTACTGGCCCTGGAGCTACTGCGGGTAACAATCCAAACTTTACTTTCTACAAAGGCCACACATACCTTATAGACAATACGGCAAATGTAAGTAGTCATCCTTTGCAAATAAGAACGTCTAATGGTGGTTCTGCTTTTACTACAGGAGTCACAGAAAACTTTAATTCAACTACAGGGTTGACACAGTTTATTGTGCCGCATGAACCAAGTGATACATCTCTAGTATATCAATGCACCAATCATAGTGCTATGGTAGGAAATATAACAATAGTGTGATATTATGAGCTTTACATTCGATCAATTAAAAACAGCCATTCAAGACTATACAGAAAATGATGAAACAACTTTCGTCAATAATCTTTCATTATTTATAAGACAGGCTGAAGAAAGAATATTAAAAAGCGTACAACTTAGCCTATTTCGCAAAAATGCCACAGCTTCCACAACGGCTAGTAATAAATTTTTAGCTTGTCCTAGCGACTTTCTAGCTCCTTTTTCTTTAAGTCTTGCAGGAACAGATGGGGATAAGTTTTTTATAGATTTTAAAGATCCAAGTTTTATTCAGACTTACACACCAGACGCTACGACTACGGGATCTCCCCGATACTATGCTGTTTTTGATGTAGACAATTTTATATTAGCTCCGACCCCAAACACTACATTTACCGCAGAACTTCATTATTTTTATCGTCCTGCAAGTCTGACTGCGGGTTCAGGAAGCGGAACAACATGGTTAAGTCAAAATGCTGAATTGTCATTGTTATATGGAGCACTTGTAGAGGCTTATATCTTTATGAAGGGCGAACAAGATATGATGGCATATTACGATAAAAGGTTTACAGAATCTTTATCTGGTTTAAAAATGCTTGGAGAAGCAAAAGAAACTACGGACGAATATCGCACAGGAAAAGTTATTAGGGCAAAACAATAATGTTTAAAATAGATATAAGCGTACCAAAGGATGAACCTGTTGTTGGAGTTAGAACAACAGAGAATCGAGGTTTTACGCCTGAAGAATTAGCGCAACAATGCGTAGAGAAAGTAATTTCGATCTCTGATAGCGCCCATCCTGGGATAAGAGATCAAGCTCGTGCTTTTTCAAAGCACGTTGAAAAGCTCGTCGAATACTATATGAGACAGGCTATTCGTAGTGACCGCACCACTGTATGCAATGCAATAAAAGATGCAGGTCATCCCCAACTGGCTGAACTTATAAGGAGACTTTGACATGGCCTTTACTGGAAACGCAATGTGTACTTCTTTCAAGAAAGAGCTTCTTGAAGGTAAACACGATTTTACTAATGGGCAAGACGTTTACAAACTTGCTTTGTATACTAACAGTGCTTCGTTCACAGCAGCGACAACAGCGTACACAACTTCAAATGAAGTTTCAGCGTCTGGCTCGTATTCTGCGGGTGGCGGTAGTCTTACAAACGTAACACCAACAACATCAGGAACCACTGCTTTGACAGATTTTGCAGATTTAACTTTTACTTCTGCAACAATCACGGCTCGTGGTGCGTTGATTTATAACACTCAAACAGCAGGTGGTTCTGGCACAACAAACACAGTTGTCGTTTTAGACTTTGGCTCAGATAAGTCTTCTACTTCTGGCGACTTTCAAGTTGTTTTTCCAACGGCTGACGCATCTAACGCGATTATTCGTATAGCGTAAGGAAGCTTTCCCGTGACTGACATCACAGGTTGGGGGCGTGGACTTTGGGGCGAGGGCGCTTGGAATGAAGCGGTTCCTGTTCGAGTTGGTCACACTCTTAAAGGTTGGGGTGAATTAGGTTTCGGGAGCACAGCTTGGGGCGGTGAATCCTCTACACTAGCAGCAATGCAGGGTCAAGTTGGCACTGCTACCAAAAGAGATGATATCAATGTTCCGACCACAGGATTACAGGCCGCAGGATCTGTTGGGTCTGTAACTGCAAAAGGCAATAATACAGTCCTTCCTGTAGGTCTTGCGGCTACAGGATCTGTTGGAACAGTAAGCCTTAAAACCGATCAAAACAATATATTGGTTACTGGCGTATCTGCCACAGGGGTTGTTGATACGGCAACCGTTGTTCAAGGCGGCGGGGAAAGCGTTCGTCTTCTCCGATCTCCTTGGGGTTTAGGCGGCTTTGGTGACGGTGCGTGGGGAGGCATTATTTCTCTTGAAATGACGGCCTCTGTTGGTTCTGTCAGTTTTAATGGTGCAGTAGATGTAGATGTTACTGGAATTGCCGCCACGGGAGAAGTGGGCAGTTTAACTGTTATTGACGGTGATGGCGTAATTGTATCTCTCACTGGTGTTGCTGCTACAGGAGCAGTTGGTACGGCCTCAGTTATTGGTGATGCTGACAATGTACCCACCACTGGAATCGCAGCTACAGGGTCGGTTGGGGCGGTAACATTAAATACATTTCAAAGAGTTCCTGTGTTTGCAGGGGACATTACTGCAACAGGTCAAGTGGGAAGCGTAACGATTGTTGCGCCTGCCTCTGTATCTGTTACAGGTATTAGCACTAGCGCAACTGTAGGATCTGTGTTAGTTTACGATAATATAATTCCTGCTCCAGGTACAAGTTGGACAGGTGTTTCTCCAAATCCAGGTAGTACGTGGACGGAGGAACAGCCTAATCCAAACACAACTTGGACAGAAATAGCAGCGTAAAGGTAGGGAAAAATGGCAACCTATACAACAAATGGCGGTATCAAAAAGATTGCTACAGGTGATGAATCTGGAACATGGGGTACGTCAACCAATACAAACTTTGATATCATTGACAGGCTCTCAGTAGGTGTTGGAGATGTAACACTATCAGGAACAACGCACACATTGACTACATCAGATGGCTCTACATCAGATGGTCAGTACCATGTTCTTGTATTAGGCGGATCACCTTCTGGCACAAATACAATTACAATTAGCCCAAATGATACAAAAAGATTGTATCTTGTTAAGAATAATTCAGGGCAAACAGCTACATTCTCTCAAGGATCTGGTGCAAATGTAAGCGTATCAAACGGCAAGTCTGCAATTATATACGCTGATGGCGCGGGATCGGGTGCAGCGGTGGTGGATCTTACATCTACATTTGCTTCTGTACCTGTCACAGGTGGTTTACTGGCTGCAAACAACCTGTCAGATGTAGCAAGTGCATCGACAGCAAGAACAAATTTAGGAGTTGCGATTGGGTCAGATGTTCTGGCGTATGATGCAAACCTACAGGCTTTTGTAACGGCTCTTACCCTCCCCACATCAGATGGGACAAATGGACAAGCGTTGGTTACAAATGGTAGTGGTACTGTTAGTTTTGGCAGTGCTGGAATTGGAACTGGTAAGGCCATAGCTATGGCTATTGTTTTTGGTTAAAGGAGGCTAAGATATGGCTGCACCGAATATTGTAAATGTAAGTTCAATACTAGGAAAAACCGCAACGGTTGCATTGACTTCAACATCACAGACTACACTTCTCAGCAACGCAGCATCGAGTGATGACGTTTTAAAAGTGAACATGATCCAAGTTGCAAATGTAGATGGAACAAATGCTTGTGATATAACTATTGACGTACACAGCGCGGCGTCAGGCGGGGGCACAGCATACTCGCTTGTTGCAACCGTGTCTGTCCCTGCTGACGCATCATTAATTGTGTTGGACAAGAACACCGCAATATATCTTGAAGAGAATACTTCAATAACTGCAACTGCGGGTACGGCAAGCGATTTAGAAGTAATTGTAAGCTACGAGCAAATCACCGACTAATAGGAGTCGCACATGGCTAAAGGTAGAGGCGGCTTTATAGGTCAAGACGGGCTAAATGCACCAGACAGCCCTACAGGGGTAAGTGCATCGGGAGGTGAGTCTCAAGCAACTGTTTCGTTTACAGCGCCGACCGATGTTGGAGGCTCTGCTATAACTGGATTTAGAGCGCAATCAAACACTGGCGTGGGCGCTTCTGGATCTTCTTCTCCAATTACTGTAACGGGTTTGTCCAACGGCACAAGCTACACGTTTAACGTTTGGGCAATCAATGCGTTTGGCTATTCTGCGCCTAGTGATGCGAGTGAAAGTGTTACTCCTGCCGCAACTCGTGGTATTTTTGCAGGTGGTCAAAATTTATATGGCACAAAAGACGATTCAATAGGGTATATCACTGTATCTTCAACAGGTAACACTTCAGACTTTGGCGATTTAAGTGCCGCAAAAATGGCAATGGCGGCAGGTGCAAGTACCACACGAGGTTTATTTGCAGGAGGTTTGCTTACTGGTAATTCATACATAAATGTAGTAGATTACATAACTATCGCCTCCACAGGTAATGCAACAGATTTTGGTGATACTTTATCCACGGTTGGTCAAGCTGCGGGGGTATCTAACTCTACACGTTTTGTTGCGGCGGGAGGATATGGGTCATCTACTTATGATGTCATTCAATATTGGACAATTGCAAGCACAGGTAATGCAACAGATTTTGGCGATTTATTATCGGCTAATTCTTTTCCATCGGGAGGGGTAAATTCTTCTACGAGAGGAATTTATGCAGGTGCAAATAACGGATCAAATGTTATTCAATATATAACAATAGCTTCTACGGGTAATGCAACAGATTTTGGTGATTTACTTTCAAGCAATGAGGGGTTTGCAGGCGTATCCTCAGATACAAGAGGGGTTTGGGGTGGACAAAGACTAACGCCGCATAATGAAATAAGTTATATTACAATAGCTTCTACAGGCAACGCGACTGATTTTGGTGATTTGACTGAGAATGGTTATAAATTAGCGGCTTGTTGTAGTAAAACAAGAGGAGTTTGGGGTCCGCGACAAGATGATAGTACAGGTGCGATTTCTAATGTCATGGATTATGTCACAATAGATTCTACAGGCAACGCGACTGATTTTGGTGATGCCTATGGCGCGAGAGAACGAATGGCAGGCCTCTCAAACGGACACGGGGGACTTTAATAATGCCCAATTATCAAGGTATATGGTCGCTCTCAACGCAGATGCAGAACAGAACAGGATGGCCTGAGTTTTTTCCAGTTGGAACCATTGGGATAAATGGCCCAGGTGCTGATGACGGAACAGCTATTCAAAAAATAGATATTGCCTCCACAGGCAACGCTACAGACTTTGGGGACATGGCACAAGGAAGTGGTTACAGCCAAGGTGCTGTATCAAATACTGAAAGAGCTATATTTGCTGCGGGTGCAAGTTTTGGTAATGTCATTCAATTTATTACTTTTGCTGCGGGTGGCAACTCAACAGACTTTGGTAATATCGCAAGTAGCTCATCAAGCAATTATTGTGGTGGTTTATGTAGTGCTACAAGAGGTGTTATTAGTGGTATTGGCGGTCAAACAAATGTGATGGAGTACATAACAACTGCAACCACAGGTGACGCTTTAGATTTTGGAGATCTTTCTGTAGCTAGACAGGGATCAAATAGTGTGAATAGCCCTACAAGAGGAGTTTTTGCAGGCGGCGAAGATTCATCAAACCAAACATCAAACGTAATTGATTACATTACTATTGCAAGTACAGGCAACGCCACTGACTTTGGCGACCTTACAAAAGTAACTAAAATGCGTAGTGGTGGTGCTTCTTCAACTACAAGAGGTGTGATGAATGAAGGAAGTTTTAACACAAACGACAACACCCTTTCTTACATAACTATAGCATCAACAGGTAACGCCTCTGACTTTGGCGATTTAACAACAGAGCCAAGTTGGACTTCAATGACAAGCACTAATGTTCGAGGTGTAAGATTTGGAGGACTTGTGTCAGGAAATCCAGAAAATACCATTGATTATATAACTATTGCATCGACTGGTAATGCTACAGACTTTGGCGATCAAGCTATAACTAATAACAGAACAAGTGCTACCTCTAACGGTCACGGGGGACTTCAGGGATGACAAGTAAACGCTACCCAGGAAATGTTATAAGTAAAACTACCGTAGCTCCTGCGGATGGATTCGCGGATACTCCTGCTCCAGGGGTGTGGTCATTAGACGAAGCACTGTCTTATACAAAAGCAGGTTTATGGCCTAGTGCATCAAACGGTGTTGCCCAATACGCATACATGCTTGGTTTTCAAAGTACCAATCGTGAAAGAGTAAGTCTTACTTCTGCAGGTAATTCTAGCAATTTTGGAACTATGAGCGATTCTTCCACCGTATATCACGGAGCAGCTTCTTCAAGCACACGAGGAATTGTTGGGGGTTCTAATGCGACCACAAATGATTTTCTGTATTGGACTTTAGCCTCAACAGGTGTGACGCAAGTTTTTGGTAACGCGGTTTCAAGTGGCACTTGTAAGATGACGAGTAATTCAACTAGAGCTATCAGCGCAAGACAGGTTTATAACGATAATACTATTGAATATTTAACCATTGCTTCTACTGGAAATGGAACTGATTTTGGCGATCTTACACTTTCTCGCGGTCAAATGGCTGCTGCGGGTTCTGCAACACGATCACTGTTTTGTGGTGGTTGGCCTAGCAATGGTTTGGTTGATACAGTTGATTATATTACCATAGCAAGCACTGGAAATGCTACAGACTTTGGGGATTTAACCACAAACGCAGGTTTTTTTGCTGCATGTGCAGACGGCACACGCTTGGTTTGTAGTGCTCGTTTACAAAACACAGGACCGACAACGTATTTAAACACAATGGATTACTGCACAATGGCCTCAACAGGAAATTTTACTGATTTTGGCGATGCCACACAACAATCAAGAACTACAATGGGAGCCGCAGGTACGACAAACGGATTATTTATGGGTGCAGATGCGGGAACGGGTTCATATACTAATAATTATATAGATAAAATTGTTATACAAACCACAGGTAATGGATCAGATTGGGGAGATCTTGTTACAGCAGGAAATTATAAATTTGCGGCGTGCTCAAATGCGACTGTTGCAGTACAACCGTCATAGGGAGAATGACAATGCCAAAAGATACAACAACAGAATTAACGTCAATAAGACCAGACGTTAACATTCAGCTTCCTACATCAAAGCCTGAATATAAATCTATGTTAACAAACATTGCAGAAAAAGCCCCTGCAATAGCACAGGCATCTAGTAACTTTTACAAGTCACACTCACAGATGATGAGCGTTACATTAGACGTTACGGCTATTACACCAGTACGATCTATCAAGCATAGCCTTGCTGAGATTGAAAAGACTAAAGCAGCTTTGCAAGAGGGCTACTTCCGCATGAAAAAAGAAGAAGTAAAACTTAAAAAGTTAGAACGTAAGCTTGAGACTGAGACAGACGATCTTGAGCGTGAAATGCTTGAGGTAAAGATAAACGAAAAGCAAGCGCAGGCGGCAAGCTCTCGTGGCTATGTAGAAGGTGCAGTTAGAAAGCTTAATTTCTTTACCAATCAGTATGACAACCTGATGAAGAAGATTGGTAAAGATGAGCTTACCGAAGAAGATTATGAGTTAGAAGAAATTAAATATCACATTATGACTTGCATGAAGCAAGCATTAAATGCAGCTAGGAGTCGTAACGGTCAGATAGATGAGGGTAATCTCATCTATATCTTTGATCTAGGCATCAATGCAGCGCAAGCACAGGCAGAAGTGTTCTCGTACTTGCAGTGGGAAAACGAGATTATCAAACAAGGTAAGGCACCAGAGCACCATCACACAGTGCAGTGGTTGGAGGCTTGTGCAGAAAAATGGGCGCATTGCCCTGGAGACTTTGCAAACAGTCGTGGTTTTGATATCATGGACAGAACATCTTTGACTAATACTCCACAAATAGAGGATAAGAAAAATGGCACACAAACTGGTAAAGTATAGACTTGAGGCAGACGGCACGATCCCAACTTGGTTAAAGTTTGGGGTATCACAGTCAACAGGCGGCATGTACCCTGTAAAAGATCCTGACACCGCTAGTCCACGAGATTGGATTATGATTGGTATATCAGACGATGGTGCAGATATATCTGGCGCAATTGAAGAGATAAGTTCACAGGCAGATTTAGAAACATATATCGCTGAGATGACAGAATTACATAATTGGGTTGATGCAGACCCTAATGATCCAGACCCTGATGCTTCAGTGCCTCGTGATGCGGCTGCACACGCAAAACGTGTTTGGGATGATTTGACTGCACTTAACTCATAGGATGCTATATGCCGCTAACCAAACTTCAGTTCAAACCAGGGGTCAACCGAGAAACTACTTCTTACACCAATGAGGGCGGTTGGTTTGACGTAGACAAAGTACGCTTTCGCTTTGGTATGCCTGAGAAGATTGGTGGGTGGGAGAAGTTTAGCAACGCTTCATATCTTGGCACAGCAAGGGCAATGCATCCTTGGGTGGCATTAGATAACAGCCGACTTATTGGTATTGGCACTTCTCTTAAATACTACATTAACCAAGACGGTGGTTCCTTCAATGATATAACGCCAATACGAAACACAACCTCTGCGGGTGACGTAACATTTTCTGCGACCAACGGCTCTTCTACTATTACAGTGACTGACACGAGTCATGGCGCGGTGGTAAATGATTTTGTAACATTTAGCGGTGCCGCAAGTCTTGGCGGCAATATTACAGCGGCGGTGCTCAACCAAGAATATTATGTGACACAGGTTGTTAATGCGGATAGTTATAAGATTGTTGCTAGAGCCGCAGGCACTACCATACGAGATATTACCGTAAATGGTGCTTTATCACCGAGTCAAGTCAATGCAAGTGGATCAGACTCAGGAAACGGTGGTAGTTCTACTGTAGGAGCGTATCAAGTAAGTGTTGGCCTAGATACGACTGCAACAGGTGCGGGTTGGGGCGTTGGTACTTGGGGCCGTAATGGTTGGGGAAATGCTGCTACAACACCTATTGTTACAAACACCTTGCGTATTTGGTCACACGATAACTTTGGTGAAGATCTTCTTATCAACGTGCGTAACGGTGGCATATATTATTGGGATAAAACAGGTGGTTTTGCTACTAGAGCAGTAAGTTTAGATTCTCTTGTAGGATCTACAAGCGCACCTACGATTGCCAAACAGATTATGGTGTCAGACAGAGACAGACACATAATTGCGTTTGGTTGTGACACAGAAGCAAATCCTGGAGTTCAAGATCCATTGGTTATACGATTTTCATCTCAAGAATCTTTGACTGATTGGGCAACGACAACGGCAAATACTGCGGGTGAATTAAGGCTTGGATCTGGTTCAGAAATTGTTACCGCAGTTGAAACTAGACAACAAATCTTGGTTTACACTGATGAATCTCTGTACGCCATGCAATTTTTAGGGCCACCATTTACTTTTGGCGTGAACCTTGTGTCAGAAAACATCACAACGATGGGGCCATTGTGCGCCGTAGCTGTGGAAGATAACGTTTTTTGGATGGGTTTAAAAGAGTTCTATGTGTACGGTGGTACAGTACAAAGATTACCATGTTCAGTTCGAGATTTTGTTTTTGATGATTTTAATCTTTTGCAACGTGAGAAAATTGTAGCTGCTACAAACACAGCTTTTTCAGAAATATGGTGGTTTTATCCTTCCGCATCTAGTGATGATAACGATAGATATGTAGTTTACAATTACGAACAGAAAGTTTGGTATTATGGTTCACTTGCAAGAAGTTTTTGGATGGATCGTGGTATCTTCGATAACCCTATTGCAGCAGGGCCAAATAACTATCTCTACACTCAAGAATCTGGATTTGATGCAGATGGGTCAGCACTTACTGCTTATATTGAATCAAGCCAACTTGACATAGGAGATGGAGAGAAATTTGCGTTTATTCGTAGAATGATTCCAGATTTGACATTTAGAGGTTCTACGGCGGGTAGTCCATCTGCAAATATAACAATAAAAACAAGAAATTTCCCTGGGGGTAATTATCTACAGTCAACATCAAGTGCTATAACTAAATCAGCATCGGTGCCTGTTGAGCAATTCACAGACCAAGTACATCTTAGATTAAGAGGTCGTAGTTTTGCTGTTAGAGTAGAATCTACAGCCACAGGTGTTGGATGGCGATTGGGTTCACCACGACTTGATATACGGCCTGATGGGAGGCGTTAGTGTCTCGAAACCTAATTTTACCATTTTTTGCCGTACCACCAACAGAATACAATCAACAATATTTTGCAAATTTAACGCGAAGTTTTGCTATATATATGGAGCAACAACAAAATCCAGGTGAAGAAAGAGCAACAAAACTTACTTTAACCGATTTACAAACAGATGATTCTGGGCTTGAAATAGGAGCTTTGTTTCAACAAGATGGATTTGTAAAAATAACCCGAACAAATGTTCCCCATGTTCGTGGTTCGAGCGCAATAGGATCTGTGGGGACGGTAACGGTGACAACAACATGAGTGATGATACTATTCTTATCATGTCTAATGGTTCCAAATGGAGGCCATCTACGAGCCAAGATTTAATTCATTGTGCTTCTTGTAATAATGCAGTTGATACTCCCGAAGAAATTGCATCATATCCAGACGGTAATTGTCCTCA
>Ga0209645_1001558_pt1 | contig 11357 bp, 16 predicted proteins | sample ETNvirenome_6_30_FD_184070 | JGI IMG/M metagenome (GOLD analysis project Ga0209645, IMG submission 184070) | Marine viral communities from the Pacific Ocean - ETNP_6_30 (SPAdes) (version 2) | ecosystem: Environmental > Aquatic > Marine > Oceanic | place: Pacific Ocean | collected 2013-06-19
ATATACAATAGGTACTTCTATACCAGCTAAGTGATAGCCCTTCTTAGAGAAGTAGTCTCCACGTTTCTTCTTAAGAAAATCTAATATGTCTACACCCTGATAGAAGAACTCTTCTATTTCTTTTGAGGTAGTAAAGTCTTTACTCCCGTGTTTGTAAGCCTCTCTTTTAAAGTTCTTCCGTAACCTAACGTCAAGTAACTCAATTAAATTCATCTCTTGAGCTTTCTTAACAGAGACGTTGTACATTTTATCGAGATAACCTTGCATGGTTTCATGCATTGCCGTACCAAATAGAGCGTGAATGGATGCCTGGTATGGTGCTAGCTTACGAACATAGGTTAAGTACCATTGATGCGGGCATTGATAGTATTGATAAAACTGAGAGAATGAAATGCTCTTTTCAGTTTCGTAATCTATCTTTCTTTTTTTATGTTCCTGTACCTGACGTACAATCTTAGGAACTGATTTCGGCATACTCTTCTTTGAGTTTTTCTACATAACAGGCAGCATCCATTAATTCTTCTTGTAGATGCTGTAACCATTCTAATAGGTTTAAATCTTTTCTTTCTAAAGTAACTCCGTATTTACTTTCACCGACTTCGGCACGTTTACGGATTTGTTCTATAACTTGTTCTTCTATTCTGCTCATAAAATAATATAACTAATTAAGTACTTAAATACAACTACATATAGATAATCTTATCTTCATCTCCTTTATTGACCCAACCTTCTTTACCGTTATCAAACAAAACTCTTCTCTTAGTTGGAGTATTTTGAAGTACTCTAGCTACTCTAACTTCTTTAGGTTTAGTAACTTCTTCTTCTAATTTCTCTTCTGGTTTATCTTCTTCAAATTCTATTTCCCAATCGTCTTCTTCATTCTCTGCTTCTTCAATATACTCTTCCCAATTTTTGTCTTTAGGTGCAGGTATATCTTTTTTACTTTTTGATCTTGCAATATCAAAGGCGTAGTTAGCAGCTAAAACCATACTAACAGCTAAAGGATCAAATACAAATATAATAATTAAAAGAAGTATATTAATAATTCTATCCATCGATATACCGGTAAGTCCGGAAAGGTATTTTAATGGACCAAGTTCGGCTGCTATATCATTATCAACATTGGCTTCTAAAATTAATACTTGATACTTCTGTAAAGAGTCAGCTGCTTCAGATCTATCTGCTTGTACCAGTCTTCTATTTTCTTCTTCTGATTCTATTCTTTGTTGGGCAAGTCTTAGTTCAGTAGTTGAAATAGTATTTCTAAAACCGGTAGCCGAACTTGTATCTCTAACTTGAATATCTCTTGAACGGGCTTGAGATAGAGTGGCTATGTTAGAAGATATTCTTTCTAGCTCTGTATCGTACCTGGTTACGTCGTCTTGATAGAAGTCTCTTTTCTGTTCTAGGAAAGCTATACGGGTATCGACTATAGAAGATTTATTAGCCGTCTCTTGATAAGCTGCTGAAAGGAATCCATAAATACCCATAGAGGTTATAAGTATAAGAACGACTACGGCAGACGTTAAATACGTACGTAAGAGCTTACCTAGATGATCCCAGTACTGATGTAAAAGAGTTGCTAGTACGAGCTTGGAAGCCTCCAAGGAGCCTGCCATTATTATAACTTCAGTTGATGCTCCGGCAAATAATTTACTAAGTCCGGTTACAGAATAGAAAGCCGCCGACACAGAAACCGAGAGTGCCGACAGTGCTATTACTGATGGTAATATATAATTACCTAAGTTTTTAAACATCTTATAGACGGGCTAGGAAACCTTCCCAGTTAAAACCTGCTCCAGGATCTGTCTTACCTTTTCTTTCTCCTCGAACGTCGTCACCGGAAACGTCGGAATGGCGAACTACATCTTCTTTTTTGATACCAAATTCGTTCATCCATCCTTTAGTTAATCTAACAGCTGTTTCAAACTGCTCGTCTGTATAACAGCCATCTTCTTCTATTTTTTTACTAAAACTACCAAAATCATTTTTTCCAGGAACAAGAATCTCATATCCTAAAAAATAAGAGTTAAGTCCGGATAATCCGTTATGAACTGATTTACCAGCATGAGCTGCTTTTTTATTAGAAGGAATTATCTCTTCTACAGTTCCGTCTGGGTGGATTAAAGCGTGGACTGAAAGTTTTAATTTTTCTAGTAATTGTGCTGCAGTAATTGTTTCACCCTCCCAGTCAATTAGTTCAGTCATTGAATGAACGATAATACCAACTGGGGTAAAATGATCCATTGAACAGCCAAACATCTTTTTCCAGGTACCAGGACCTACGATGCCGTCAGCATCTACTCCGTTAGCTTCTTGCCAGGCTTTAACATTTGCTTCAGTACCTTTACCGAAGATACCATCTGGCTTCTCGCCAACTTTATATTGAATTTTGGAAACGGCGGTACCGCTTGATCCTACTTTTAAAATCATTTTCTGTACGGGAATTTTTTATTTAAGGTTTCACGACGTTTATTACAACCGCAGTCCTCTTTACCGGCAGCTTTAGCTACTCTATCGGCTATTTTATCTAAGCCGGTTAGTTTAGTAAATTCTGCGATAGTATCGCCTAGACCTTTTTGCTGTGCCATTACTTTTTCTCTTCTTTACCGAAAATCTTTCCGGCTTCAGCTATACCAAAAGAACCGAGAGTAATAACTACGAATGAATTATAGATAAATTCGTTAATTACTAAATCAGTTCCAAAAGCTCCAGTTAAGATATCAGCAGCAGCAAATATAGACATAATTGCAAAGCTACCAAAACCTACTACAGATTTTTCGTTAATATCGTTGCTGTCTTTAAACAAGTTTGAAATTTTCATTTTTCTCCAATAAGATTGACCTTTCATATAAATAGTAGGTCAAACTAAAGGAAATGGGTTACTAGTCGTCGTCTAGATCAGGTAGGATGTTTAGTCTAAACTTTTCGTTTACATAGTTACACTTAGTACAGACAAAAGTAGGGATAGGAACTACCCCCTCTTGTCCGGTACCAGTTAGTAAAGCCGAAACCTTTCTTAAGTAAAGAGCCTGAGTAAATGTGTCATTACCACATGACTCACATACTATAGGCATAGTCTTTTCTATAGAAACGTTAAGTTGAGATGGGCTTATATTATTCATGCTACAGATGCAGTTTCGTCAACTAATGCATTGGCAGCATCAACTAAGTCGGCTTTCTTTCTACGTAGAGACATTTTCTGTCCGTACTTTTCCTCTACCCACTCCACAATCTCTTTTTTAGTTAGATTATCAAAGTCAGGTACATCAGGCACGATTTCGGCTGAAGTAGTATCAGGTACTTCTACATGTTCTGGTTGCGAAGACCCGCCACGGGCCCAGTTCATAAATCTAGTAAAGATGTTCATTTTATTTTTATTTAGTTTATGTATTTAGCTTTCTTTTTATAGATTTTATAAAAGTCCTTAGGTCCGCCTTCGCATTCTTCAAGTACTTCATCCCATACATCTACTCTGAATGCTTTTATTAATCCGCTCTTTAACAGGTCCATACGGGACATATCATGCCTCCAATGCTCGTCCCGCAACTTGATTATTCTTTTATTAAATACCGCCCATCTCTTTCTCCAATGGTCTTGGTAGTCTAGTAAGTCCATACTCGGATGTTCGGCTTTATACTTAGCCATCTCCTCTTCAAACATCTCTATCTCTTTATCGGCCATATCCCAATACGGGGATGGATCAAAGTCCCCCCTCTCTATTTGATGCCACACTAATGGTTCTTTTGAACCTTTAGGTACCTTGGTTAAAGGTTTCTTTATCCAGCTATCTCTTCTCCAGTAATTGAATTGTGACCAGGCCATATATAACTTTTATTTTAAATATAAGAAGATAACTTATTAAAAGCAACTACTATACTGGTACGTAAGACCCGGATACTTCTTGTACTACTCTATAAACTCTGTTACTGGGGTCGGCTGTATCTAAAATAGACTGACTGGCTTGCGCTTCCACGAGTGTATCAAAGTCATGTACTTGATCTTCTGCATTTATCTTATATACCCATACCTGGCGGGATGCCCAAAGCGGGTCACTGTTGTCGGTATCTACGGGTATAAATTGTTTTTGAATGGCAAATTCTTTCATTAAATTTAAATTAGATTAGAAGTCCTAATATAAATATACAAAAAAGAATGGGAAGGTACAACAGTCGTGCGTTTTTAGGCTCTTTCCCAAACACGGCCCGATTTATCCCGGTGGTGTAGTAATTTTTATAAATCTTTGACATCTGCTAATTGTTTTTCTATTGTTTCATATATATAAATAGGCATCTCTTGAACTTCTCTTGAACTTGGCCGTAAAAGAGAACCCGGAGGGCGTAGGTCCGGGTGGAAAATTTGCGCGTGGCGAAAGGAGGGGAAACGCACACCCCTACCCTTCACTCACACGACTTTATCCTAACAGCATCTCCGGCGATATCTCTCCGGGGCTGTCTTCTTCATCAATGTTAGAGATAACGGCTTCAGTCGTTAACATAGTTCCGGCTACCGAAGCTGCGTTCTCTAACGCCAATCTAGTAACTTTGGCCGGGTCTATAATACCATTATCGTACATATCAACAAACTGTTCTGTACGAGGATTATAACCAAACCATAAGTTTTCTTCTTTTAATATAGATTCTTGCTTTAATGCTATAGATAATTTATCACCAAATGCATTATTGAGAATTAATTTAAACGGAGTATTCAAGCACTGAGTTAGCAGCATGTAGCCTACTTTTTGGTCCGGATGTGAGAACTCTAAAGATTCTACTTTATCTTCTAGTTCTTTTTGTGCTCGTACTAAGGCTACGCCTCCACCCGGTAGTATACCTTCTTCTAAGGCAGCTCTTGTGGCATGGAGAGCATCCTCTACTCTATCTTTCTTTTCCTTCATTTCGACTTCTGTATGTCCGCCTACATGAAGTACTCCAACTCCGCCTACCAAACGTCCTAAACGTTCTTGAAGCTTTTCGATTTCGAAAGGAGATACAGAATCGTCTATAAGAGCTTTAATAGTTTCAACTCTTTCTATAATAGCTTCTTCTCCACCTCTACCATCTACAATAGTGGTATCGTCTTTACCGACGGTTACCTTTCTAGCTTTACCTAACCATTCCATATCAATACGATCAAGTCTCATTCCTTTCTCTTTTACTATAACTTGACCACCGGTAAGTACGGCTATATCAGATAAAGCATCCTTCTTTCTATCTCCATATTCAGGAGCTTTAACGGCTACTACGTTGAGTATACCTCTCATCTTGTTCACTACAAGAGTACTTAATGCTTCTCCATCTATATCATCTGCGATAATAACGAGAGATTTATTTTGACTAGAGCAAGCCTCAAGTAGTGGTAAAAGGTCTTTCGCCTTAGTAACCCGTTCTTCTGTAATTAATATGAGAGGGTTATCTAAAGTCGTAGACATACTCTTATTATCAGTGACAAAGTATGGTGACTTATAGCCTCTATTAAACTGCATACCTTCTACAGTTTCTAAGTAAGTATCTCCGGTACGGCTTTCTTCGATAGTTATTACTCCATCTTGACCTACTTTATCCATAGCCGTAGCTATTAGTCTACCTACTTCTTCGTCGTTGTTAGCTGAGATGGTAGCTATTTGTTCTAGCTGCGATTCGTCTGTGATCTCTTTGGCTAGATCTTGTAAATATACTATAACGTCTTTTACTGCTAGATCTACTCCTCTTTTAATATCTACGGAGTTATGGTCGGCTAAAGCCTCAAGTCCGGCATTAAAGATCTCGGCTGCAAGTACGGTTGAAGTAGAAGTACCGTCACCGGCTTCATCTGCCGTCTTGACGGAAGCCTCTCTTACAAGCTGTACTCCCATATTTTCTATTTCTTCTTTTAACTCTATAGACTTAGCTACCGTTACACCGTCTTTGGTAGAAGTAGGGTTGCCTTGAGCCTGTTGAATAATAACTGTACGGCCATTTGGTCCTAAAGTAGCTCCAACGGCATTACTAAGAATGGTGGCACCTTTACTTAGCTGCTCTCTTGCCGAACTTGAAAATGTTACTTCTTTTTTCATACTTCGTCTTCCTCTACGTCTTCTTCAATTGTTGCAAGTACTTCTCTATCTTGTACAATATAATATTCCTCTCCGTCTAACTCCACTCTAATAGAACCTATTTTAGGTACTAGTACAACAGAACCCACTTTAACTTTTACTGGTATATGTTTACCAAATTCGGACATACGACCGGGTCCGGTAGCGATTACTTCCCCCATTTCCGGCCTTTCTTTACCCATATCAGGTACAATTATATTTCCATATAACTGTTCATCCTCTTCAATAGGTTTAACGACAACTCGGTCGTTGCAAGGATTTAATTTTTTCATGCGTTTATTGCGTTTAGTATTTGATTATTTACTTCTTCAGATCTATCCATATACCTTTTAAGGTTAAAGATTTGACCGGCTTCCTGCTCTAGTAATACGTCTTTACTAATACTGGCTAGTGCGTTAGCAAGTTTAATATAGTATCCTTGAGGAAGAGAATTACCTTCAAGCATCTTTACAAACTGTCTATCTTCTTTTATAAGATAAAACGGAGCCATAGACTCGTCACGTATTTCTATTTGCTTCTTTTTGAAACCTTTTTGCTTTCCTTTTGCCATGTAACTAAATTTTATGATTAATAACTATAATATAAGAACTTCTAAAATAAAAATCAACCCCAGGGCGGGCGTAACCTATTTTAGAAAGGAGCTCTATCGTTGATTACTAACGTTTCCGGCTTTGCTTTTTCAGTATATGGAATGTCTATAAAAAGCAGTCCATGTTCGTAATCAGCTTCAGCTTTACTAAGATCAAACTTAGAAGATATTCTATAACCTAAATTAAATGATCTACGAGAAATAGATCTATGAATATATGTACTACCTTCTTCAGCGGGATCTGGTTTTTTATAACTTATTTTTAGTATCGAACCGTCTTCTATTGTGACGTCGATTTCATTTTTTGAAATACCAGTACATGCTACTTCAATATGAAGACCGTACTCATCGTAAAAGATGTCTACTGGGTGAGAGTATTTTGCCTCGTGGGCAGGAGCAAATGGAGAATTTGCGTTAAAAAAATCCTTGAAAAGGATGTCGAATGGTGAAGTTAGAAATAAATCACTCATGTTTTTACCTCTGTATGTTTTGTTCCCCTAAGGTGAACGTTTATGTTATGTTGTATAAAAAAATCGCCCTGGAGTCGATAATTTTATATAAATATACTCTTAGTTTAATTAATGCCCATCCCGCCAGTTATCTGCTATCTCCGGAGGAGCTTTTAACGTTACACCTTCAAGCTGGGTAGTGTTCTCCATCAGTTCTTGAACGATAGGGGCAAACTCTTCTGCTTGATCTTCTCTTACGTTAATAATCAATTGATCATGAACCTGGGCTTGTACTACGGCATCAATACCCATTTCTTTAGCTTTGCGGTTAATCTGTACGGCGGCACGGTTAACTACGGCGGCTGCAAGAGACTGTAGCTGAAAGTTAAGACAGTTATTAAGTCCGTTACGGTAGTCACGGTAGACTTTCATAACTTTATCTCTATCATACCTCTGTTCTAGCTCTTTTCTAAATCGCCAGTCAAGAATCTTTTCACCAAACTTCTCTTGAACTCTTTGAACTTTAGGTAGGTGACGGATACGGCCTACTTTATTTTTAATAAACCCGTACTCTTTAACCTGCTCCCTAGAGTTAATACGCCACTCTTTTAGTTCCGGGAAGCCGTTTAAATAACCTTCGACAAGCTTTTCAGCTTCTTTAGTAGGTATGTCTAGAGTCTTGCCAAGAGCATACGCTTCCATACCGTAAGCAATACCCAACGAGTAGGCCTTGGCCTGGTTACGTTTAACCGGGTCTACTTTCTTTAAAAAGTTAGGAGCAGATTTATCGGCACTTACGCCGTCAAGCTTCTCAGTTTGTATGGCTACCGTAGAGTAGAAGTCGTAATTCTTATTAAAGATCTCTCTAAGCTTTTCATCTCCGGATACAGAGGCAAAGCAATGCGGTTCCAAAGACTCGTAATCAGAGTCAATAATCTTACGGCCTTTACCAGCAGTTAAGAAGGCTCGTACTATATTCGTATAACGAACTATAATAGGAGCATCTTCACCATCTTCTTTAGGCTTAGGTAGCTGCTGGGCATCAGAACCATAGCGGCCGGATACAGTACCGTTCTGTTTAAAGTAAAAGTAATATCTACCGTCTTCAGCTCCGTCTATGAAACGGTCCACGTAGGTAGACTTGATCTTGAGTAGTTTGTTGTAAACTCGAAGGTTTTCGGCCCAGTCATATTTCTTTGATAAGACTTCGAGCATTCCCATGTCAAACTGATCTTGACCTTTTGACGTTTTGGAGATAGCTTCTTCTCCAATATATTTGAATACGATTTCACCGAGATGCTTTTTAGATTGAATGTTAATATAGTCGCCGTCGTTCTTCTCTTTCCAGAGATTGGTAGAGATACGAAGTATGTCGTTAGCTTCTAAGTGATCTAAGTCACCGGAAAGCAAAAAGTTCTTTACGTTAGCCGGACAATCTTCTTCTTCTAAAGCCTCAATACGTTTCTGAGTTATGGAGAACTTACCGGTCTTTTCACTACGAGGTAAGTTAACCGAGAACATTTTTATAAGCTCTTGAGCCCAGTTACCTTTATTGTTAGGAGGAAACTCTCGTAAGGCCGTATCAATAACCCAGTTCTTAGCCTCAGGTATCTTTAATAGACTATCCATAACAATCTTACGATTGCTTGCAAGATCAGCTTTTATCTCTTCGTTAGTCTTTTCAAGTAACTCCATATCTAAATCTACCCCAAACTCTTCCATAGGTACGGTAACTTCTTTGTAGATAGGCATTACTTCTTCTTCGAAGAAAAACTCTTCAAGACCTTCTTCTTTAAGCCGTTCAAGATATAGGTTACAGATACGTAAAGTTAAATCGGTATCGGCAGCAGCATACTTACCTAAAATATCTAAGTCGGCTTTGTATATCTCAAAGTTAACTTTAGTTATCTCGCCACCGTTAGCCTTGATAGACTCTTTTAGTTCTATCTGCTCTTTGTTAGCATCTTCTTCTACGTTAAGACCAAGCTCCTTCTGATTCATAATAGCTATAGACTTTAGTCCGAAAGGATTACCAAATCCGAAAGCACCTTCTTCGTAGACTGTATGAACCAGTAAAGCAGTATCAACCCATAAGTCCTCTAATAAGTCTACCCCGTAATAGTTCTTAGTAAACCGGGTATCGAAAGATGCATTATGCATTACAAGCTTCTTGCCCTTTAACATAGGTAAAGCAGTCTTAGATATCTTATGAGCACCAGTACCGTCTATTATATATTCATCTAACGTTTGAGTAGAAGGATTCCAGACCTGAGTAGGGAGATAATATCCCATACCTACGTCACCGGAAACCGACCAACCTACTATAGAGCCTTTTCTCATATTAAGGCTATCAGTCTCAGTATCGTACGCTATTACATCAGAAGCTTCGATATGCTTCATCAGTTCAAGGACGTCTTCTTTTGATCTTACGATCTTATAACTTTTATTTAATTCTTGCATACATAAATATAGTAAAATTTATACTTAAAGTCAACGTTATATTAAATTAACCATAGGTCATCTCTCTCGGAATATAGCACTTTAAGTTCTCTTTCAACTTGAGCTACATTAGTTGATATAGGTTCACCATCAGGCTGCCTTTCGATGTTGCCAAAAAACCTAATTATAACTTGTGCACTCTCTCCTACTTCCATATTTTCATAAAGTTTAAATGGAGTTAGAAAATGACCATTTTCAGGACGTGCCCTTTTTCCTGTTACTATATCTTCAAGAATATTACAAACTGAACGGTACCTACTTACTCTTTTATTCCAGGTGCCTTCAAATTTTCCAACTTTTCTAACAACACCTCTCACTTTTATAATATAAACTCCGATAGACTTATCTAAGGGTTCGTAAATTTTAGGAAAATCTAATTCATACTTACCAACCTTCTGTATGTATAGCTCATGTACATCATTGTCCTTAGAGAAAACTTTTTCTAAATATTCCATGATATAACCTAGAAATTACGCTACTAAACTTGTATTATAGTAATTGTTTACTATACCTAAAAGTATGTCATACTTAGTCTTGAAGTAATCAGATCTGTTAGATTGCTTGGCAAATTCTGAGTAGTTAACTTCAACTTTACCTGTATTCCAAGTAAGGTGCTTATTATCTAAAAAGTATTCCCTCCGATCTACGAAGGTTTTATAAAACTCTGAATTACCTAATAAGTTACGTCTTTTTAAAATACCTCTAATGATAAAAAAGTCAGTAATCAAAGAATTTTTTCTACCTCTTCGTTTACTAAGGTGGCAAATCTCAGGTATTAGATTTAAGGTCTCATCTAGAAAAGATGTATCATAGTGAATACCAGTACTACACCAATCCCATAAATCGTCTTTTCTTTTCTTATTAGTAGGGTAAATAGGGCTGTCTTGTAGACATATAGCTTCTAAAATTTGTTCATCGTTTTTACGTTCTTTATTGTCGGCTAGAAAAGTAAAGTCTTTTAAATACGAGCGTTTTGCAAGTTCTAATTCTCGAACTTCTTTACATATAGGATAACCTAAGGCATTGCGATGCTCCTGATTGCTAAGTTTTTGAGATTGGTTGTGACTTATAAATTCATCAGAACATTCTTGTAAAGTTATATCCCAGAAAGTAGAAATAACTAAAGGTGCATCTAAAAAAGCTTGTTGTTCTTCTTCAGTTAACTGATTAAATCTGACTAAAGTTTTGTTTTTTCTAGACAGACGGGCCGGTACTTCGTTCATTATGAATTCATGGAGAGCTACAGTCCGATTATTTCCGTCTATACTTACATAGTCAAAACCATCGTCCCTGACGCTTTTTAGGTAATTATCCTGTGTGTCAAGTCTAGAATTTTTAGCGTCAGCAAGTATAAATGTACCAGCACCTCCTCCATTTAAAATACCGGTTAAGTACTCTATTTTACTTTCCTTAACCCAACATGCTATACGTTGAAAGCAGAGGTCTAATTTTATTTTATTTTGTTCATACCGGTAGAGTAAGTCTCTTACAGTAGTTTTTACGTAATCGTGAGTCATTTTATAAAACCTATTATTTTGTTTGCGTTTATATAAGTAATATAAGAACTAAATATATGAAGAGCAACTAGTACTCTCCGTATAAATCCCAAACTTCCGGTTCTGGTTCCGGAGCATCTACTTCTTTGATAGCATATAACTTACCATCTAAAGGTGCAAGTCTATACTCGCCTTTAAATTTAGTTTTACGTAAGTAAGCCGTTAATGTA
>Ga0209645_1001560_pt1 | contig 11350 bp, 5 predicted proteins | sample ETNvirenome_6_30_FD_184070 | JGI IMG/M metagenome (GOLD analysis project Ga0209645, IMG submission 184070) | Marine viral communities from the Pacific Ocean - ETNP_6_30 (SPAdes) (version 2) | ecosystem: Environmental > Aquatic > Marine > Oceanic | place: Pacific Ocean | collected 2013-06-19
ATCGCCGGATTTGTATTGTCTCTTAAAAGCTCGGCCATTTTGCTGATTGCTTTTTCCCTAGGGTCTTTCGAGGTCTTACTCGCCAAGGCTGCATCGACTGAAGTTTGTCCCGTTAGCAGCTTTCTTGTGTCGTCTACGCTCAGGCCCAAACCTTCCGCGACTGCCTTGAGTTGGAATTTGTTATTTTTAAGTGCTTCCACATTTACACTCTCTCTTATTCCTTTTACGATCGTAGAGACGCGTTCGCCTTCTGTTTTGCCCAGGAGGTCGATGGAGTTGAATACCGAACGTCCCAGTATTGCGTTTAAATTGCCAGCCTTAGAAGCCGACCCTTCGAAGGTGTCCATAGAGTCCCCAAAAGCACTTGTAAGCTTCTCAAACCCAACGCCAGTTGTACCTGCAGTGAACTGCAGTTGTCTGAAGTTTTCCATCAACTTTGATGTACTGTATGCCATGCTTGATTGTGCTGCGCTAAAGTTTTTCATCGCCTTGCCCATACCAACGCCGGTAGCGAGACCGATGTTGCCAACTGACATGGCCAATTTATCAGCATCTGCTGCGCCCATCTTAAACCCTAACCGGGCTGAGTCTAATACTGCCGAAAAGTCCTGAACGTCTACTCCGAGTTCTTTGAAAACTGCCAAAGTGTTTCCAAGCTTGTCTTGCATATCTCCAGACGTCATAGCAAAAGAAGTGGTAGCTTTGCCCAGGTCCTCGAAAGCCTGAATTGTTGGCCTTATTGAACCAAAAATAGAAACGTCTGATTCTGCTAGTTTTGCAAATTTAGATATGAATCCGCCAGGACCAGAAAGCTCGTCTAGGAGAAGCCCCGTGTTTTTGAACGAGTCTTTTCGCAGGTCGTAAAGTTCTCCGCCCTCTTTTATCAGATCGAAAAAGCCACCACCAAGCTTGAATCCCTCCGTGGAGCTAGACTTGGTAGCATCTGCAACTTTGGATTGTAGCTTTTTTATAGTAGCTTCTAGACCGGCAACCTTCTTTTCTAATTCGGCTTTCGTCATGGGTGTTTTTTCCTCGCACTGATATGTAGTAAATATGACGCTGCAGGCGTTTTTAGTCCGTCTTACTTCTTTCTTCTAGAAGAGTCATATTCTTTTCGACAAACCAACCCCTGAGTCCGATTGGAAGGTTATAAGCTTCTGTGAAAGTAAAGTGGCCATAGTGTTGTAGAAACACTATCTCTTCATACGTAACTTCCTGGACGTAATCAGAGGTCAGGCCAAAAGAAGCCCAATGAAAAGGGCACCTCGCTTTCAGTGGTCATTCCGCATCCACTGCACGCAACTTCCTGACTTGTGTCTAGGGAAGGTGTAACGTCTCGCAAAGTTTTCTTTACTTTTCTTATGTCTAGTACTGGCAAAACTTCATACAACTCATTTAACAAAGCAGAATCAGTTATCCCGTTTACACTGATGATAACCCTTCTGAGAAAGTTTATAGTTTCTGAGTTTTGTATTTTCAGTTTTGCTGCCTTTTCGTTTTGTTCTCTCAAGTATTCTTCATCTGCTGATGACAAAACCTTGATAACTGTTTTTAATCCAGTTTGTGGCATCTCGAACTCAAAATACCCAGAGTCCTCAAGTATCCTTACGTCTTCTGGTATAGTATCCTTTATAGTTGTCTTTTGCAGGTCAAACTTAAATATGTGGTCCCCCTTGCAGTGTGGACACTTTTGTTCTACTTCATACTCGTTGCCATAGGAGGTTCTTCTAGCTGCAATTACAATTGCATTTTGATCCGCAGGCATGATCTCGTTTGCATCGATGCTGGTGTCTATCAATATACTTGATATCAGGCGAGTGATCATGCTTCCGTCTTCCAGATAAGCCAAATTAGAAAGTATTTCCTCCTGTTTTGCCGTCATCTGCTTTATTTCCACTTTGTCTCTGTTGAACATGGGGGATTGCGGATCATAATATCTTCCTTTCGTTGGTAAGCTCACTATTTCTGTTGGAATAACAAAACTTACCCCGAAAGGGTTTGGGCGCCCTTGAGGCGCCGTGGGTACCGAAGGCCTCGTTGGTGCCTGCGGCTTAGGAACTGACGTCCTTTTCGAATTTCTTGACATTTATACCTCTTTTCTTTATTCGATTGTCTGTGCGGTGGGGTTTAAGGTCCAAACCTTTCCTGGCGTTCTCCCTGGTAACTCTAGGTTTGCCCAGTCATACTTAATTGTCATGGAGATGTTCACCAACTCATCACTGGAGTAACTCAGGTTTCCGAAATCAACGTTTGTGAGGAATGGGTTGTTGATTGTCCATTTCTCAAGTACGTTTTCTTCCTGTGCTCCCGTGTTAGCACCAAACTGAACCAGTTGTATTTGACCACCCATAGCGTCTACGAAAGACTGCTTTGAGATTGTTCTAGGTTCATTTGCCTGTGAAGTGTACTCGTCAGGCAGGACATAACCTGCTGCCTCCAAGATGTTCACCAGACTAGCAGTAGAGTCAGGTTGTACCGGGTCGACGATTGTGACCTGAATATCTTGCCATTCGACTCTGCCCGGATAATGAAATTTATAATTTATAAAATCATGTGGCGTCGATGCGACAGTGAAAGAAGGCTTCTTTACATCCTTCACGATAAATTGGGGCATGCCCGCAATGTAAAGCAACCACCTAAACTGTCTTTTAGGCTCTATGCTTGCTTGGTTCCAAAAACTCATTATTTAGTATCTCCTATAAGTATATATTAGTCAAGACGCTTTTTTAACCTAATCGTCAAAAGAAGCTCCTGTGTTCGTTATAACAAAATCAACTGCGATAAACTCAATAGCGCGTGCTGGCTTTAAGAAGATCTTTGCATACATCACGTTTCTATCAACCAAGTCTGGCGTGGTAGTTGTGTTGTCCAAGATCACCTTGAAGTCAGATAAACCAAGTCTAGTCTTAACACTCTGCAAGAAAGGGTTAACCTGACCTAAGAATCGGTTCCAAGTAGCTGGTACGTTCTGGTCAAAAAGAAGACCGTTTGCAATTCTGGAGATTTCCTTCTTTACAAAGATTAACAGTCTACGCACGTTAATTCTGTCAAGTGCAGATGGGGTAGTCTGTAGCGTCTTTTGTCCGAAAATTACCAAACCTTCTGTTACAAAGGAAGCAATTGGGTTAATGTTTGACTCATAGAGCGCGTCTCTCTGTTTTGAGAGAAGTTGCTCAGATGCCTGTAGGACTGGAATTCCAGCATTTCCTTCATTCAATCCACCTCTGTTGAATCCAGCAGGAGCGAACCAAACCTCGTTAGCTTGCTCTGTGTACGCCATAACTCCAAGAGCTACAACCGAAGGTGGTACCCAAACGTCTCTAGAGTTTTCGTTATCTCTAACCTTAACCCATGGGTAATAAGTTGCACCATAAGAAGAGTTGATCTGTCGGGCCTTGAGAGCCTTTGCGGCCGCTTCTGGCGTGGTGCCGATTCGGTCACTGAAAGATGTACACTTCAACTCTTGAGGTGGCTTGTACACATCTGGTAAATCGATGACTGCCAAGCTGTCTGCTCTGGATTCACACTTCTCTACCAACTTAGAGGTTAAAGATGCGTTTGTGATTCCTGGCATGGCTGCAATGTTGTGCTCAATCATCTCTGGGTCCTTGATAAGTTCGATTGCTCTGTCGACAGATGCAAATGCATAGGAATCAGCAGTTGAGCCACCAGCGGTCAGTATGCGATTCGCGAATGGATCAGGCTCAGTGATGTCAACACCATCAAACCCACCACATAGTGGCATTTGGAATTTATCGAAGCCTAACTCTAGCATGTCCGATATACCTGTTGAGCTAGACACAGCAGTGAAAGATGATCCGGCTACTCTGGACCCGCTCTCGTGATATACCGCTGTGACATTTGCTGTGGATGTTGGGCTGAGACTGTGGCCGTCTATTCTAACATCGTCAAGACTGAACACATAAGAGTGTTCTGTTCTGGCATCTACCTCGCCAGTTGTTTGAGCGGTGGTTAAGCCTGTTGGCAATTTTCTATTATAATCTGGAAGTGCTGGGTCAAGTTCTGATGTCAGATTATCTCCAGACTTCTTGTATATGGCTGCCCCAAAGTAATCCAAACCTCTAACGGAACCAGACACTGTTGTTGGGGTTGATGGCCAAATGATGTTAAATGTACCATCGATGTCGGCACCGAGAGAAGAGTACACTTGACTCTCTTCCACGAAACTGTCAGTGGCCCCTATAACAACTCTACCGTTGGTAGCGTCCTTGGTATGTCTCTTTGGAACGATTGGACCTAAGAAACCAAATGGTATATTTGATGGAGAAATCAAACCCTGATCGGTGTTTGCTTCCATTTCCACTCGAATATATTGAGAGTTGTTGGTGTAATTTCCATAAACCTTGTTTCTCTTTTCTACAGATGACCACTGAAAATACTGATCGCCGACTCTGCGAGCAACATAATTCTCTGAATTCGGATTTAGGTTGCACCCAGGATAAGATTCTACTACTTCTAGACGAGTTCCGATCTTTCTCTTAACTACGACAGAAAACGAGCCGTATGGATCCACATCTCCTGTTTCTGATACTCTTATGTCCTCTATTGACACAACAATATCTCTAGATGGTTGCTCGCCTTCAGATAGAGCTATCAACCTGAACAATCTTTGTTGATCCAAAGGAGCGTACTCTGCTGCAGTGCCCTGATGTTGGCTGATGATCCAACCAGATCTAGCTGCTGAGGCTTCGTGGGTATAATCTGTGAAATCATAGGTTGTGTCTTGCAGTTTTATCATGTATCCGAGTTTTTGAGATCCGGATGCAGCTTGAGAGTCAAAGGTCTCGCCGAGCCAATATTTGTCAGCAAGAGTCCCTGTGGTTATATACGATATAGTAGTGTTTGTCAGCACTGGGTTTGTGTTGAGAACACTTCTTATGTAATTTTTACTTCCCTTAGTGAAGTCTACTACCACCTCTTTAGTGATATTTGCACTGGAGGAGAGCAAAAGGCGGAATTTTCCGTCCGAATTTGTCTTCACGACATTACCTGGTGTGGCGCCTCTTAAACCCGATCCAGTATTGGCAGCCATGAGGTCACCATTAGGAGCAGAGCCTAACAAACGCACCGAAGTAGTTGCGTCTTTAAAGTAGAAGACCGCAGAAACGTTATGATTGGTAACTGTTCCTGTAAGCATGCTTCCGGATTCGTAAGTAACCAATGCATACGCGTTGTTAACTACCCACCCTGGCTGTGCTGCCGCGGCAGATGTAGCGTTGTCGCCTTGAACACCCAAAAGTCTAATCATTGTAACCGGTGACTGTATGTCAGCTGCCAAGTAAGCCTTTGCTGCATATGATGCATATGCGGTTGCGAGGAGGCCGTTGCCTTCTCTCCAGACATCATCTCCATGTCCACCAGGGATTGGTTCCCCGAATATTTCTACGAAATCCGCATATGAATTCACCTTGACAGGGTTCAGTGCTGGGCCTTTTCGTGTTCTACCTATAATGACGGGTCCGTTGTTTCCTGGAAGTTTTGGAAGTTGCGAGTTGTCAATTTCTTTTAAAAACACTCCTGGGGATACGAACTTAAATTTTCTAGCTGCCATACGATTATCTCCTTAAAGAACGAAAGTAAATGTTATTTTACTTATTAATTAGTTTTTCTTTGCACCAACAGACTTAGAAAAGGAAAAGCCCGGTAAAAACCGGGCTTGGGTGGGAAAAATAGGTTGGAATATTATTTCTTGATGTACTTGATCTGGATAACATCGTCAGAGTCAATAGCTGAGACGAACTCAATTCTATATCCATCTTCTGAGTCACCAAAGTTCTGGTAGTCGAAAATACCACCAGCGCCTGGACCTTCTACGGAACCAGATGGAGTCTGCAATAGACCATTCAAGTATACCTGAATAGAACCAGTCAATGGCTCAGTAGTAAGAGACGCTGTTACCAGGTCCGCACTGAGAATGCTGTTCTTCGATGCTGAAGTTGCAATGTCGGTTACTGATACTACGCTGAATACACCGTTAGTGATCTGTAGACCTGCACCTGTAGATGCTGACAAGAAACCAGCAACAGTCTGCTGCTTAACTTCGTTAGTTCCGTCTGCTTCCTTGAAGTACATGAAGTCACTAGCAACTGTAACTGATGCAGATGCTGCGTGCAAGTGAATTGTACCAGCAGCGTCAAGAGCTGTAGAAGCCTTGAGGCCTGAAGCTGTAAGTGCGTTAACACCAGTAGCGTTCAGAGATGCATCCAAAACAACTGCCTTAGAGGCGGCTGCAGTACCTGCTGTGATTCCATCAATCTGCTCAAGCTCAGCTTCAGAAAGTCTTGCGTTACCAATTCTAACTTCGCTAGTTGCCTCAAGCACAGATGCCTTAACGTCTGCAGAAGCAGTAATTGAAGCAAGACCAGAAGCGATTGTAGCATTCGCGTCCAAGACGAGAGCCTTGTTCGCTGCGCCGGCGCCATTAGTGATACCGTCAAGCTTTTCAAGATCTGTCTCGTTAAGATCAGCAGAACCAATAATGAAACTGCCAACTGCGGTTACAGACCCACCGAATGAAGCAACACCAGTGTTGCTGACTGTGCTAGTTCCGCCGCCTAAGCTTAAGTTCTCAAAAGAACCTTGACCTGAACCTGAAACAGTTACACCAACAAGAGCTGATGCACTTAAGTTTCTAAGACCAGATACAATGTCTCCGCCTGCGTCAAGTACAAGTGCCTTGTTTGCAGCGGCAGTACCATTAGTGATACCATCAAGCTTCTCAAGGTCCGTCTCATCAAGATCAGCAGAACCGATAACAAAGCTTGTGCCAGCAGTTACGCTTGCGCCTGCTGCAATTACGCCATCAATATCCAAACTAGCAAATGAACCAGCGCCTGAACCTGAAACTGCGCCACCTACTGTGAGCTTGTTCGAGTTAGGGTTAAAGGTCAATGAACCAGAGTCGATAAAGAATGTACCTGCAGAGACCGCACCAGTGGTAAATGGAATCTGAAGGTCGATATCATCAGCACCAGCAAGCTTGACTTCAGCACCTACGCCAGTCAACCCTGAACCGTCACCAAAGAAAGAACCAGAGATAGTAGAACCAGAAAGTTCAGAGATACCTCCGATGTTCTTGCTTGCGTCCAAGACTAGAGCCTTGTTTGCAGCACCTGTACCATTAGTGATACCGTCAAGCTTCTCAAGATCTGTTTCATCGAGATCTGCAGAACCAATGATAAAGCTTGTTCCAGCAGTTACACTAGAACCAGCAGCGATAACACCGTCGATGTCCAAGCTAGCGAATGAACCAGCACCAGAACCTGAAACTGCACCAACTGACAAGTCTAAGTACGAGTCAATGTTGATATCTCCAGATGCGGTGTGTGCATACTCTCCAACCGGTACCTGCGCAAGAGCGAACTCTGTTGCAGACTGGTCCCAGAAGAAAGCTTTCTGTGAGCCTGTTACTTCGAATACGAAACCACGGTCACCAATTCCTGGCGAGTCACCGCTAGAAGACGAACCAAGTGTGATGATTGTGTCCTTAACAGTAAGGTGCTCTGAGTCAACTGTAGTTGTTGTACCCTGAACAGTGAGGTTTCCTGCGATAGTTGCGTTTGTTGCTGCTAACTCTGTAACTGATACGCCAGAAGCTGTCAGTGAGTTAAGAGTTCCAACGTTCTTGTTTGCGTCAAGAACAACAGCCTTGTTGGCTGCAGCAGTACCATCGGTAATACCATCAAGCTTCTCAAGGTCAGTTTCGTTAAGGTCCGCAGAACCAATAACAAAGCTTGTGCCCGCGGTTACAGAACCACCAGCAGTAATTGCGCCGGCTGCTGCAACGACTGAACCAGAAACCGTGTCGTCTGCAGTGATTGAGCCACCAGCAGTAATGCTTCCACCTGCTGACAAGAGACCTGCCGCCGAAACGATTGAACCAGAAATGGTTCCGTCTGCGGTGAGGTTGTTGAGGCTAGCAATGTTCTTGCTTGCATCGAGGACAAGAGCCTTAGATGCAGCACCGGTACCGTTGGTAATGCCGTCAAGCTTTTCCATGTCCGCTTCATTAAGATCAGCAGAACCAATGATAAAGCTACCAACTGCTGTCACAGAACCACCAAAAGAGGCAACACCTGCGTTACTAACAGTGGATGTTCCACCACCTAGGCTTAAGTTCTCGAAAGAACCTTGGCCTGAACCTGAAACAGTTGCACCAACGATGCCGCCTGATGCGCTTAGGTTTCTAAGACCAGATACGATGTCGCCACCAGCATCCAATACAAGAGCCTTGTTTGCAGCACCTTGACCATTAGTGATACCGTCTAGTTTTTCGAGATCAGTCTCGTTGAGATCTGCAGAACCAATGATGAAGCTAGTACCTGCTGTTACAGAACCAGCCGCCACAAGTAGAGAACCAGAAACTGTGTCGTCTGCAGTGATTGAACCACCGGCAGTGATGTTGCCGCCAGCAGACAAGAGACCCGCTGAAGAAACGATTGAGCCAGAAATGGTGTTCGCTACAGTGAGTGCACCTGCTTTAAGCAAGTTAGTGCTTGCGTTAAAAGTCAGGCCGGTGCCGTCGTCGACAGCAAAGCCAATACCACCACCAGAACCAGAAGCGAAAAGTATTTTCTGATCTGCGTTTGCATCGGATGCGCCGATGTCAGACTTCGAGAAGAAGTCCTGCATAACAGACGCCGATACTGGTCTTGCAGTACCGCCGGATGCTTGCTGTATAAGAAAGTAGTCTCCCGCCACAACAGTTGTTACTTCACCTGCGAGTTGGGATCCTGAAATGTTAATTGCCTCAGCCAACACCTTATCCGATTGAGTAAGTTTTGCGAGCTGGACGTTCGATAGTTTAGTTCTAGCCATGTTATTTCCTCCTATTGCCATGTATTCACTAAAGCTTGTAGTGCTAATCGTTATGGTTCCTGAACTACAGGACCAAAGATTGTTTGGGACCTTGTACCAAATCTCGGATCCGTTATTTCTTTTCCAGATTTCGAGATTAGTTGGACAAGTATCCGCGCCTGAACCTAACAAAGTAAACTGTACTGTGACTGCTGATGCGAAAGTCTGACCGTGTGGTGTTAATGTTATTCTATTTGAATAAACATCAGCGCCAGCAACGCCTGCATCACCCAAACCAATTGATTTAGGATCATTGTCCTTCGTCAAATCAATACCTATACTGGTATCGCCCGACAAAGCATTTGACGGAAAGGTTAGCGTTACCTTTGGTGAACTTTGCGTTCCGCCGGCACTAACTGTTCCGCCGCTGGTTCCCACCGTCTCTGTGACCGTAGACTCCAGTGATGGATTCGCAGCCGGGAAAGCACCAAAGTTACCGATCAAAATACGCTGAGTATCTCTTTGGTTGCTACCTCCGGTACTTGCTTCATCGGCTTCGTGATAAGCAAACGTGTTTCCATCGCCACCGTTGGTACTGTTCATGGTAAATCCGACTTTTGCGCCATAAAAATCATCTGACTGGCGGCTGTGAATGTGCGGTGAGATGCCAAAACCGGTTGTGGCTTCAGCAGCTAAATGAAGACTGCCAGTACTGAAATATTCATGACGCATTTTACCTTGATAATCACCGCCGATCTGGCCTATGTTATAATCCATCCAACCATTAGCTGATGATGATTCAAAAAACAGCAAAGAGTTGTAAGCGCTTTTGGCTACCGATTGCTCTGAGCCATACCTTGTATCGATTGCAACAATTGTTGTGCGACCATCAGCAAAGGCAAATCTCAAATGCTGCTTGTGACCAAAAGGCGGAAATCCTAGAACACCAGAGTGTCCGTGGTCCTCCTCTTCCGAGGGGTTACCTTTTGAGTTACTAGTTCCATAGAGGTCATTAACCAACCAATTTGATTGAGACTGGAACATCCAGATTGAATCTCCTTGATAGCCCATCAAAAGCCTTTTTGAGAACGGGTCATATTCTACAAATCTGATACCCTGAACGCCAGATGTTGAAACATCTAAACTAAGTCGTGTATTCAGGCGGTAGGCATAAGGGTCCATATTTGAGCCACTATATCCTGAAATTTCCCATTTAGATGTTGACGCATTCCACGTCAGTGCAAACATGTAACTGTAGTCTGTACTTCCGTCTGCATAATAAACAACGACCAAGTTGTTTTCGTCAATCCAGGTCATGTCATGAACAGACATTGCGGTAGAGAAATTGCCACTGATATAGTCATCAATGTCCTCTTGGCTGAATTGAGAGTGAAATGACCAAGTTCCACTATCTTGCTGGAATATGGTTATTATGCCCTGTGGCCGGGTAGACGAAGCGTGGTGTCCGTAACCATGGATAGCAACTCTCGTTGCCAAAGTGCTGCTATACTTGTTGTTTGGTACAATCATTTTCGCATGATCATGAGATCCTGCGAAGTCTGCAATAACACCGCCACCGCCTAGGTTTGCGTCTCGACTCTGAGCAGTACTCGAAACACTGTGTGATGTACTACCGGTAAAGTGCTGAGATATACCCCAGTTTGTTCCAGAGCCAGTTACAATTATGAATGAGCCTTTGGTAAACGTGCCACTGCCATCTTGCGGATCATAATCGTTACATACTATTGCGATAGTGTCGTCACTAAGAAATCTAGGACTGAGCAAATTAGAAAGGTCAGTGTAGTAGTATGCACTATCTAAACCACGACCACCCTTAAGTTTAATAAAGTCTGCAATCTCGTATCCATTGCTGGATCCCGACTGATAAATTATCATACCTGGATCATAATCATTGCCCGGGTCTTCTGCAAACGTGCTGGTTCCCATAAAAGTAGTCTTGAGCATGTATTCGCCACTTGGCGAAAAATCAAAAGCAGCATTTTCTTTTGTCACTGATGTATAGTCGTTTACACTTAGTGGAAGACCGCCGGTGATTGCCTGGTTAATTGACGCACTATTTTGTGAGGCTAAAGCCCCACTAAGATAATAAGTCATATATTTTTTCCTCCTATATGAATTTTGTACTTAAAATTATATTATATTATAGGAGTAAATTATTAGAAAAATTAAATAGATGTGATGTTAAGGCAATGAACGAACGTCTGCCTATAAATAGTTTGTAGATTTTCTAAGAGAATAAAACTTTTTTTAGATTTCTGACATTATTGTCAAATTTGCAGAAGTCGGAATCTAGAAATTCCAAAGAAAGCATCGGGCACTTGCCCTCGGGGTCTTCGAAGCAAAAATGAAACTTCCCTGTTTCTAATCGCTTACACTCAATTAATTTAAACTTCCTTAATTGTAGGTAAGCTGCGATACCAATGTCGCTTGTTTTAAACATGAACTGCCTCTCCCCCTTTCAGTTATTTTTGACTGTATCCAGTTATAGTAAGTAGTGCTCTAAATGACATAT